>Ga0209676_1000371_pt1 | contig 83205 bp, 86 predicted proteins | sample AraplaCvi_mLB_r2_FD_184282 | JGI IMG/M metagenome (GOLD analysis project Ga0209676, IMG submission 184282) | Arabidopsis root microbial communities from North Carolina, USA - plate scrape MF_Cvi_mLB_r2 (SPAdes) (version 2) | ecosystem: Host-associated > Plants > Roots > Endosphere | place: USA...
TTATATTTCATAATTCATTGTATTAACGAAGTAATTAGTATGACACATTAAATTTGAACTTATTCGTAACTCTCTTCCATCCTAGGGTGTGGCAACCAATCAGCTAAATAATCTGCAAGCTTCATCGCTTCCTCATCACTCTTCAATTTACAAAGGAATTTTAATTGATTCGGATATGAAACATCTTGTCGATCTAGAACAATACATTGCCTAGACTGCATGCAGATGACGAGTGGTTTCCCAAAAAACATGTTCGTATATACAATGCCTATATCGTACCTTACATCGTTTGCTATAAAACCAACAAATCTTACTCTAACATTTTCGTGATCATCATATAATTTTTCAAACATATCATTTTCCACTCCTCACATTTGTGTTGTAAATTAATACATATGAAGTGAAAGCAAAATTCATTCCGAATACTTGTCTAAAAATTTGAAATAATGTTATGATAAAAAAGAAAAAAAGTGATGTTTAACTGGATATACAACTTAGGGGGATATGAAAATGGTTCAACAAGCTACCATTCAATTAATGGATAAATCAAAATATCAAGAGGCAAGTTTAGACTTATTACAAAACTTAATTAACGACTACATACAATCGTCTACAAAAATTGGACAACAAGTTGACTGGAATTATGAAAGGGCTTCATTTCCTTATACCCTTTCAAATAAAATGCTAGATGAACAGGATGCATTATATTTAAAAAGCAATGATTCACGTTATAATCATTTTGTTGTTTCAATTCAAGATGACAAACATATTATCATTACTTTATTACCGAATTCAACTTATGGTGATAAAGGAAAAGCAAATGAATTGTGTCGATACTTAGCTCAAAAAATAGAAGGTAAACTTGAATTATTTAATAAACGTATCATGTATTTTTATAAAAGATAATTAAAACAAGTTTACGATCAATTGACAAAAGAAAAATATACTAGCATAAAAGCAAGTAATCATAATACTTGCTTTTCTTGTGTTTCCAACAAATTTAGCAATTAAATACAATTGATAAAAAAATACTAAAAATAATATAAATTTAGCGTACAATTGATCTCTTTTTGATAAATACATGACAAATGAAAAACCGAACCAAAAGATTTGATGAATAAATAATACCATTAACTGTTTACGCATTTTTACACCACCGTCCATTACATACCAAAAAAATGTTGTTTTCTACAACGTTATGCGGTACATACTTTTAACATGCAAAAAAACCTCCTAATAATAGGAGGTTTTTTATGATGAGTAGTGGCAAATGTCACTACAGTATGACAGATTATTTCAATACGTGAATTGGGTGTCCCATTGCTAATTCAGCAGCTTCCATTGAAATTTCACCTAATGTTGGGTGAGCATGGATTGTTTGAGCAATATCCTCAACACTCATGCAAGCTTCAATTGCAAGACCTAATTCAGAAATAATATCAGAAGCATTAACACCAGCTACTTGAGCTCCGACTATCACGCCATCTTCTTTACGAGATACTAATTGTACGAAACCTTCTGTAGCGTTTAGAGATAATGCACGACCATTTCCACCAAATGGGAACTTCGCAACATTTACTTCTAAACCTTCATCAGTAGCTTGCTTTTTCGTATATCCAACTGTTGCTAATTCTGGATCAGTAAATACGACTGCAGGAATAGCTAGGTATTCAATTTCGCTTGATAAACCACTAATCGCTTCAGCAGCAACTTTACCTTCGTAAGAAGCTTTATGAGCTAATGGAGGCCCAGCAATTACATCACCAATTGCAAAAATATTTTTAATTGATGTACGAGCTTGTTTATCAGTACCAATTACACCACGTTCGTTAATTTCAACACCAATATTTTCTAAGCCCATATCACGAGAGTTAGGGTAACGTCCAACTGTTACTAATACATAATCAGCTTCGATTTCTTTCATTTCTCCGTTTGATTCGAATTTAACAGTCACGCCATCAGCAGTTTCTTCAACGCCTTTACCGAATGCTTTCGTTACGATATCAACATTGCCTTTTTTCTTTAATCCACGCTTAACAATTGAGCTCATTGATTTTTCGAAACCATTTAAGATTTCATCACCAGCTTCTAAAATTGTTACGTGAGTACCAAAGTTAGCATAAGCAGTACCTAATTCCATACCAATATAGCCGCCACCAATAACAACTAATTTTTTTGGAATTTCAGGTAAGTTTAATGCACCTGTTGAGTCGATTACACGTTTGCTCCATTTGAAACCAGGGATTTCGATTGGAGTTGAACCTGTTGCGATAATTGCATTATTAAAAGTATAAGTTTGAGCTGAATCTTCAGTGATCACACGTAGAGTGTTTGCATCATTAAAGTATGCTTCCCCTTTGATTACTTCAACTTTGTTTCCTTTTAATAAACCAGCTACACCGCCAGTTAATTTATTAACAACACTGCTTTTCCAAGCTTGTACTTTAGTAAAGTCAACTTTTACATTTTCAGCAGTGATACCGATATCTTCTGAATGCTTTGCAGTCTCATAACGGTGACCAGCAGTAATTAATGCTTTTGAAGGAATACAACCAACGTTTAAGCAAACCCCACCTAGGTTACCTTTTTCAATTACTGCAACTTTTTGTCCAAGTTGTGCTGCACGAATAGCTGCAACATATCCACCAGGACCAGCGCCGATAACGACCGTATCTAGTTCAATTGCGAAATCTCCTACTACCATTTATCTTACGCCTCCATTAATAATAATTCTGGATCATTTAATAATCGTTTAATGTGGTTTAAAGCGTTTTGAGCAGTTGCACCATCAATAATACGGTGGTCAAAGCTTAATGATAACGCTAATACTGGAGCAACAACGATTTCTCCGTTTAATACTACAGGTTTTTCAGCAATACGACCAATACCTAAAATAGCTACTTCAGGGTGATTGATTACAGGAGTGAACCATTGGCCACCTGCTGAACCGATATTAGAGATTGTGCATGTAGCACCTTTCATTTCTGCAGGAGCTAATTTACCATCACGAGCTTTTGTAGCTAATTCGTTAATTTCAGCTGAAATTGAGAAGATTGCTTTACGATCAGCATCTTTAACAACTGGTACTAATAATCCTTTATCAGTATCTGCAGCAATACCGATGTTATAGTAATGCTTGTGAATGATTTCGCTAGTAGCATCATCGATTGATGTATTTAATGCTGGGAACTTACGTAATGCTGAAGTTAAAGCTTTAACAACATAAGGTAAGAATGTTAACTTAATACCTTGAGCAGCAGCAACTTCTTTATACTTTTTACGGCTAGCAACTAGTTTCGTTACATCTACTTCGTCCATTAATGTTACATGTGGAGCGGTATGTTTAGAGTTAACCATTGCTTTAGCAATTGCTTTACGAATTCCACTCATTTTTTCACGAGTTTCAGGATATTGACCTTCTGGAATTGGCGTTGCTTTTGGTGCTTCTTGCTTTTCAGCTGGAGCTTCTGTTACAACTTCAACAGCAACTTCAGTTTGTGCAGCAGCAGCAGCTGGTGCTACTCCACCAAGTAAGAATGCATCTACGTCTTGTTTCGTTACACGTCCATTTTTACCTGAACCTGGTACGATACGAAGATCTACGTTTTTCTCACGTGCATATTTACGTACAGATGGCATAGCAATTACATGTGCTTTTGGTTCAATTGCAGCAACTGGAGAAAGTGGTGCAGCATCTGTTTTTGGTTCGCTTTGCTCATAAGACTCTTGTACTTTTGCTTGAACAGCATCAGCAGCTTCTGGTACTGGAGTAGTCGTTGGAGCTTCTTCAGCATGTTGCCCTTTGAAAGCAATGTTTTCATAACCTGGTGCATCTAAGCGTACTAAAACGTCACCAACAACTGAAACTGTTCCTTCACTTACTAAAACTTCTAAAACTTTACCTTTAACAGGTGATGGAATTTCAACAACTGATTTATCGTTTTGAACTTCACAAATGATATCATCTTCATTTACTTCGTCGCCTGCTTTAATAAACCATTTTACAATTTCACCTTCGTGAATACCTTCACCGATATCTGGTAATCTAAATTCAAATAGACTTGCCACTGAGTTTGACACAGATTTCTACCTCCGAACAAAGTTAATATTTTTAAACTTTCATCTATAATGTAAGAAAGGTATTGATGAATTCATCAAATACCTTTCCACTATTTTTGTTACACACTTATTAGAAATTTAATACTTTTTGAATACCTTCAACTACATCTTTATGGTTTGGTAACCAAACAGTTTCCGCTTCTGAGAATGGGAATACAGTGTCAGCTGCCGTAATACGTACAACTGGTGCTTCTAATGAAAGGATACAACGATCATTAATTTCAGCAACTACATTTGCAGCAATACCAGCTTGTTTTTGTGCTTCTTGAACAACCACTGCACGGCCAGTTTTCTCAACAGATCCAACGATTGCATCGATATCTAATGGGTGAACAGTACGTAAGTCTACAACTTCAACTGAAACCCCTTCTTTTTCTAATTCTTCAGCAGCTTTTAATGCAGCGTGAACCATTGCACCGTAAGCAAATACAGATACATCTTTACCTTCACGTTTAACATCAGCTTTACCTAATTCAATTGTGTATTCACCTTCAGGTACATCTTCACGGAATGAACGGTATAACTTCATGTGCTCTAAATAGATAACTGGGTCATTATCACGAATTGATGAAATTAAAAGACCTTTTGCATCTTTAGGTGTTGATGGAATAACTACTTTTAAACCAGGAGTTTGAGCCATTAGTCCTTCTAAACTATCCGCGTGCATTTCAGGTGTGTGCACCCCTCCACCAAATGGAGAACGGAACGTAATTGGTGAAGTAAAACGACCACTAGTACGGTAACGCATACGAGCTGCTTGACTAGCAATTGAGTCAATTATTTCGAATAAGAATCCGAAGAATTGAATTTCTGCTACAGGACGGAATCCTTGAATACCAAGACCGATTGCTAATCCACCGATTCCTGATTCAGCAAGTGGTGTATCGAAAATACGCTCTTCACCGAATTCTGCTTGTAAACCTTCAGTTGCACGGAATACACCACCGTTTACTCCAACGTCCTCACCGAATACTACTACAGTAGGATCATTCTTCATTTCAACGCGTAATGCATCTGTGATAGCTTGAATCATTGTCATTTGCGCCATGACTTACTTCGACTCCTTCTCTTTATAAATTGCATATTGCTCTTCTATATTACTTGTTTTGTTTTCGAACATATTAGCCATTAAGTCAGTAACTTTTTGTTTTGGCTCTTGGTCAGCAAGTTTAATTGCATCTTTAATTGCTTCTTTAGCTTCTTCGATAATTGCATTTTCTTCTTCTTCAGTCCAAAGACCTTTTTTCTCTAAGAATTTACGGAAACGAACGATTGGATCTTTTGCTTCCCACTCATTTTCAGTGTCTTTTGTACGGTAACGAGTTGGGTCATCACCAGCCATAGTATGAGGTCCATAACGGAATGTTAATGTTTCGATTAATGTTGGACCTTCGCCATTAACTGCACGTTTACGAGCTTCTGACGTAGCTGCATAAACTGCTAATGGATCCATACCATCTACTTGAATACCAGCAATACCTACAGCGATTGCTTTTTGAGCAATTGTTTTAGCTTTTGACTGCTTAGAAACAGGAGTTGAGATTGCGTATCTGTTATTTTGAACAACGAAAATCGCAGGAGCATTGTAAGCACCAGCAAAGTTCATACCTTCGTAGAAATCACCTTGAGAAGCTCCACCGTCACCTGTATATGTAATGGCAACAGATTTTTGCCCCTTTAACTTCATACCAAGTGCAACACCTGCAGCTTGAATAATTTGTGCACCAATGATAATTTGTGGGAACAGTGTATTAACATCTTCAGGAATTTGACTTCCTACTAAATGTCCACGTGACCATAAAAATGCTTTATATAATGGGAAACCGTGCCAAAGCATTTGAGGTACATCACGGTAACCAGGTAAGATAAAGTCTTCTTTTTCAAGAGCAAAATGGCTCGCTAATTGTGAAGCTTCTTGACCAGCTGTTGGAGCATAGAAACCTAAGCGACCTTGTCTATTTAATGAAATTGAGCGTTGATCAAGAACACGAGTCCATACCATACGCTTCATTAATTCTTTTAATTGCTCGTCAGTTAATTCAGGCATTGCTGCTTCATTAACGATTTCGCCCTCTTCGTTTAAAATTTGAAGAGTTCCTACTGAATCACCAAATTGAAGCATTTGGTCCATTAATTCAGAAACAGTTTGTTTATTCTTCATTTCTGTTTTTTCCTTTCCTTCTACTTTCTTAGTAGTAGTTGCCACTAAACCCACACCCTTCTTTAATTATGGAGGCTATCATTTATTAACAATATCCACTTTAGTATTTTAGGTAGTAATTATAAGTTGTTCGAGATGATTTCACTTACAATTTTAAACTGTACTTATCATTATAGTGTATTACATTAGTACAACGTTCAATACTAGTACAGTTTATCGCACGTTCACAGACTCGTCAAATATTTTGTTGTATTATTTTAAACATGATTTCACGAATAAAATATCGTTTTAATTTCCATCTGTATTACCCATGAAACACCCATCTGTTATACAATAATCGAACATCCCATTAATTATACTTCAATAGCGAATTCTCGTGATTTTTTTGAAGTAAAATAAAGCTGTACTACAACGACTTTTTATTGTTAGACCCTACTAACTTTTACTTATTTTCCATATTTTTCATATATATCTTTTCTTTGTTCATTTAATTTTTGAGTATAAAGATTTAGTCTATCATTTATTTTTATGACATCTTTATAAACAACGTTTGTGTTCTTTGTCTTATTCTTAACATTTTTCAATTCAACTTTTTTCTGAGATAGTAAATTATATATTGTAAGGTCTATTTTAATTGCTTCCTGATATTTCTTATTTAATTGATCATACTTTGTTGTTCTTTTTTTCCAAGTGAGTATGAACTCATTCACATCTTTTCGAAACTCAGCATCTTTTGTTTCAATGTTTATTGTTTGAAGTTCTTCAATTTTTATGTCTATCTTGTGAATTAATTTTGATTCCTCTTCTATCATTCCTTTTCTTTCATTTAATAATGTGATCGCCTTTTTTGCAGTAGTTTGCCTTTTATCAACTTCATTTACTTTGAATGAAAATATCTTTTCGTAACATTCTAATTCTTGTATTTCTAATTCTTGAATTTGCTCACCAGCTTTGAAGAATTTTTGTTCCATGGCCGTTATTTTATTTAATTTTTCAATAATAGAATCCATTTGTTTAGCTTGCGATTGACAAGCTGTGTTCACCAAAAGGAGAAATGAAAAAACCATTAAATAACTGATTATTTTTTTATACATGATTTTCACCTGAAATTTTTTTTGTATTATGTTCATCATGCATCTTTTCTCACTTTTTATGCGTATTCAAAATAAACATAGTCACATACCCACACACTTTAGCTCCTTTTTCATATTTTGTAGTATCCGCTACTGGCGGAAACACCCTTAAAAGGAGGTAATATTATGTACGGTTACGGAGGATATGGTAAAGGCGGAATTGGGCCTGGATATGGCGGTTGCGGTTGCGGTTACGGAAGTGGTTTCGCATTAATCGTTGTTCTATTCATTTTATTAATCATCGTTGGTGCGGCATTCCTTTACTAATTTTTTAGTTTCATCGCTAAAACACTCTATATTTATGTATAACCACAAACTTTAGGAGCGAATGTTTATATTCGCTCCTTTTCATTTCGTTCAAATCTTTGCTTTACTGACAATTTAAAGAAGATTTGTTAGACTATTATTACCAATACAAATTACATATAATTTAATATAAAGCAATATAAGGAGTGAGATTGTTTGATTACAATGAAAGATATTATCCGTGAAGGTGACCCTAGATTAAGGGAAGTATCAACGGAAGTAAATTTACCGCCAAGTATTGAAGATATCAACTTAGCAAATTCTTTATTGGAATATGTTATTAATAGTCAGGATCCTGAAATATCGAGAGAGTACAGTTTACGTTCCGGGATTGGTTTAGCTGCGCCACAAATTGGCATTTTAAAAAGAGCGATTGGTGTACATGTAACTGATTTACAAGGTAATTTATTCAGTTATGCTTTATTAAACCCTAAAATTATTAGTCATTCTGTTGAGGAAGTATATTTATCTGCTGGAGAAGGTTGCTTATCAGTTGACCGCGATGTTCAAGGGTATGTTCCGAGATACGCTAGGATTACAGTTACAGGTTTTGATACTAGATTAGGTGAAGTAAAAATACGATTAAAGGGATTACCAGCAATTTGCTTTCAACATGAAATTGATCACTTAAATGGCATTATGTTTTATGATCGTATTAATAAAAATAATCCTTTTTCAGCTCCTGAAGGGGCCGCTCCATTGGAAAGAAACTAGTTTAGATAAAATAAAAAAGCAGAAATCGCACTAGCGAAATTCTGCTTTTTTTATTTATAGTAATCCAGCCCACTTTAATCCTTTTAAAATACCATCTTCTTCTACACTAGAAGTAATATGATTAGCTAATTTTTTTAGGGGTTCAACTGCATTCCCCATTGCTATACCAGTACCGACATTTTCAATCATTTCTAAATCATTTAATCCATCACCGAATGCAAATACATTCTTCATATCTATTCCTAAATGGTTAACCATTTGTTGTATACCATTTGCCTTTGATCCACCAATCGGTAATACATCTGAAGAATAATCATGCCAACGAATAAAATTAAATTGTTCAAATCCATTTGTTAATTTAGTCTCTTCATGTTCCTCACAGAAAAGTAGAACTTGATAAATATCACGACCATGATAAAAATCACTTTGTACTTCTGGATGATTCATTTTTATCGAAGTCATAGCTTCAAGAATATGTGGATGTGCATCAATGGAAGCTTTCATTGTTTCGTTATTTAAGTAAACAAGTGGGATATTTAATTCATTAGCTCTTTCTGTGAATAGGTGAAGCTGTTCTGAATGTAAAGCATGCTTATGAATTGTTTCCCCTTCAAATTCAGCATACTGACCGTTTAAGCTGACAAAACTATTAATGTTTAATTCTTCTCTTAACTCTTTAAACATAAATGGTGCTCTTCCTGTTGCGATTGCTACATGTACATTTCTATTTTGGAGCTCAAAAATTGCCTCTTTTGTGCTCTTTGGAATCTGTTTTTCATGATTTAAAATTGTGCCATCTATATCAAAAAATACGATTGGTTTTGACATATTCTTCTCTCCTTACTTATGAAGCCGCATTTGCATTTTTGTTTTTGATCTTCGTAGTTTTCTTACTATTTGTAATAAACACGCCTAATAATACAATTAGTAATCCAGCAACCATTTTAATCGTTAATGGTTCATTTAAAAAGAAGAATCCCCAGATAGAAGCAAAAACAGGAACAATATAAGTTACCATTGTCGCAAACTCTGCACTACCCTCTTTAACCATATAATAAAATAATAAATATGCCAAGCCTGAGCACAGTACGCCAAGACCTAGAATTCCACCGAATACTTCAATGTTTACAAATGGTTTAACTGTACCCTTCCCAGCAAGTACCATATAAATAAATCCGAAAAAGGCTGAAATGCCAAGCGTTAAAAATGACACGATTAATACATCTATTTTTTGAAGATATTTTTTTGTTAAATGTGAACCAAGCCCATAACAGAAAGTAACAAAAATCATTAACAAAGAATAATATATATTATTGGAAAAGATTGTTGATAGTTTGATATTCATCATAATCATTAATCCTATAATTCCTACGAAAAGTCCAATCCACTGTTTTGAAACAATTTTTTGCGAGAAGAAAAAAATTCCAATAACCAGAGTTGCTATAGGTGTAAATGCATTTAGGATTGCTGCTTCATTACTTTGAAGATGCGTTTCACTGAAAGATAGGAATAACCATGGTATCGCATGATTAAAAAGCGATATTGCAATGAGTAAGCCCATTTTAGGTAAATTTTTAAAATCTATCCTTACTTTTTTTATTAGCATGATGATTAATAAGGTGATTGCCCCGAAAAAGCATCGATAAAATACGATCCCCTCAGGGCTAATATCATTTAATAATAGCTTTATAAATAAAAATGAAGTACTCCAAATAATGCTTAGTAAAAATAAGGCGACATATAATTTCTTCACAGCATTCTCTCCTTAATATGTTAGATACCCTTTATTTTATCTCCTTTTTCCACTATATTGTATGAAAATGTACTTTCGTTAAATACTATACATAATTTATCCAATGTCCGTGTTCGTTACATACGAGTTTAATTTCGAGTAATGGAGGCAAAACTAATGTTAAGAAGACTTAGAAATAAATTAAAAAAACGGCTAAAACAATTATTAAAAAAGAAGAAATATATCTCTATAATTTCAAATAAATTTTTAAAATGAGCCTAATTTAAGCAATATGCAATAAAAAGAATGAAAATATAATGGAAATCCCTTATAATATTGAGAAGATAGAGAATTGACAAGGAGAGATTTAAATGATTTTTAAAGTATACTATCAGGAAGTGCTTTTAGAAGCGCCTGTAAGAGAAAAAACAAAGACGGTTTATGTTGAAGCAGAGTGTGAAAGAGAAGTTCGTGCGAAATTATTACCTTTCAATTATAATATTGAGCTTGTTCAAGCTTTAACCGGTGCTCATCTTGAATTTGAAAAACAAAGTGAAAACTTTAAAGTTTTGGAGTTAGTGTAAACTTATGAAATTTCTTAAAAATGATCAAGCTGCCGTATTCGCACTAGGTGGCTTAGGGGAAATTGGAAAAAATACATACGCAGTACAATACCAAGATGAAATTATATTAATCGATGCCGGCATCAAGTTCCCTGAAGATGAGCTATTAGGGATAGACTATGTAATTCCTGATTATTCCTATTTAGTTCGAAATGAGGAAAAAATTAAAGGTTTATTTATCACTCACGGACATGAAGATCACATTGGTGGTATTCCATATTTATTAAGAGAATTAAATATACCAATTTATGGTGGTAAACTTGCTTTAGCTTTAATCAAAAATAAACTTGAAGAGCATGGTTTATTACGTAAAGCTAAATTAATAGAAATTAAAGAAGATGACATCATTAAATTTAGAAAAACTAGTGTTACGTTTTACCGTACTACACATAGTATTCCTGATTGTTATGGTATTGTCGTTAAAACTCCTCAAGGACAAGTTGTTCATACTGGAGATTTTAAATTTGATTTCACACCAGTTGGAGATTCAGCTAATTTAACAAAGATGGCTGAAATCGGAAAAGATGGCGTTTTATGCTTACTTTCTGATAGTACAAACAGTGAGGTTTCTCACTTCACGATGTCTGAACGCAAAGTTGGTGACACGATCAATGAAATTTTCCGTAAGGTTGATGGTCGTATCATTTTTGCTACTTTCGCTTCAAACATCCACCGACTTCAACAAGTTGTTGAAGCTGCGATCGCTACAGGTCGTAAAATAGCAGTTTTCGGTCGTAGTATGGAAGCTAATATAGACATCGGTCATGACTTAGGTTATATCAAATGTCCAAAAGATACTTTTATTGATGCACAGCAAATCAATCGAATTCCTGCGAATCAAATTGTTATCTTATGTACTGGTAGCCAAGGTGAACCAATGGCAGCGCTATCTAGAATTGCAAACGGTACACACCGTCAAATTCAAATTATCCCTGGGGATACAGTTGTATTTTCATCTTCACCAATCCCAGGTAATACAATGAGCGTAAACCGTACAATCAATCTTCTATACCGCGCAGGCGCAGAAGTAATTCACGGTTCATTAAATGATATTCATACAAGCGGTCATGGTGGACAAGAAGAACAAAAGCTTATGCTTCGTTTAATGAAACCAAAATACTTCATGCCAATCCATGGTGAATATAGAATGCAACGTATGCATGCTAAACTAGCAATGGACTGTGGTGTACCTGAAGAAAATTGTTTTATCATGGATAATGGTGAAGTATTAGCCCTACGTTCTGATGAAGCGATGGTTGCTGGTAAAGTACCATCAGGCAATGTGTATATTGATGGAAGCGGAATCGGAGATATCGGAAATATCGTATTACGCGACAGAAGAATCCTTTCTGAAGAAGGTCTTGTTATTGTTGTAGTAAGCATTGATATGAAAGAATTTAAAATTTCTGCTGGACCTGATATTATTTCACGTGGTTTTGTCTACATGAGAGAAAGTGGCGATTTAATTAATGAGGCACAAGCAATGATTTCTGCTCATTTAAATAAAATAATGGATCGCAAAACATCTCAATGGTCTGAAATTAAAAACGAAATTACTGACACATTATCTCCATTCCTTTACGAAAAAACAAAGCGTAAACCAATGATTCTTCCAATTATTATGGAAGTATAAATCATACAAGCGATAATGAAACAATATACGAAATGGCAACTAATTAATCGATTAATTAGTTGCCATTTTTTATTTCTACATTCATTTGTGGGTGTAGTACTGCAGTGGATGTAATGGCTCTAGATGTGTCCGTATATGCCATTTTAGTTAGAGACTCTGCTCTGGCTCTATGACACCTTGTAGCCTGTTGTGGATATTAACGCAGTGAATTTTAATTGATATATAAATTAAAAAAGGGCGTTTCAAGTCATATTGACTTATGAGCCCCCTTTATCGTACTTATTTTTGTTATTTAAAGTTAGATTTAGTATTTTATATGCTCTTTATAATGAGAGCCGTTAATAAAATTGTGAGCTTCATTTTCATTTCTCAGATATGTTATTTTTATCATTATTTTTCAAATATAGTCTCATGAAAAGCGGTTTATTCATCATTAAGAAGATAAAATAAATTGTAATGATCAATAGAAATAACACAAAGAAAACAATTAATATGAAAGCCAAACTACTTTTTGCAAAACTTGTTTCAATTCTAAGATAAGGATACAGTATAAAAGGCATATGACTGACTCCGTAGCCAAAAAACGCAAAGAAATATTGCATCAACACTAATATAAAAGCTAAGCCATATCGCTTTCTTTTTATAATGAGTGTAATCGCAATTCCAAAACAAATTAGTGAAATTAAAAAATATTCCCAAACATTGTGCATTCTTTCAAAGTGAACACTATTATGTAGCTTCATAGATGCAAATACGATGATACTTGAAAATATTGTTGGTACCGACCATACAAGAACATATTTCCTTAATTTTATTTCGGACTCAGAATCGTTTACTAGTTTTGCAGAGTAAATTAAAAACATCGCACTGATAAACAATACCGAACATACAGCTAATAGCATAACCGATAAAGAATAAAAGTTCGTAATTAGTTTTATTGGATGAAATCTAATATCTGTGCCATTTTCTATAATAAAACCGCCTTCAGATATTGTTAGAACCGTAGATAAAGTAACTGGTATTAATAAGCTCGTTGCTCCGTATAACAACAAGAAATATTGGCTTTTTTTCCCACTGTATTGTTGAAACGTATAAAACGATCCCCTGATCGCTAATAAGATCATTGCTACACTTCCGGGTACTAAAAGAGGCACCCCATAATAATATGCAACTCGAGGAAATATACCTACTACACCTACAAAGAAGAAAATAAAAAATAATGTGGCCAATTCCCAGATAGATGATAAATGACTATTTATCAATCCAATCAACTTAGGCTCTTCTTTTCTTGAAATAGCGTAAAACGCATAAAATCCTGCACCAAAATCAATAGAAGCAATAATCATGTAGGCATATAAAAACAACCATAATATAAAAATTGCGATCGTTTGTATTTCCAAAACATTTCCTCCTAAAAAACTTCCACGATATAATCGTTATTCTACTTATTATACCGATAAATGACAATTACATCTATTTATTATTATATATTAAAAGGTCAGATCCATTGAATCTTACATAGAATCGAATCCTTCTCACACAAAAAAAAGAGACTCATTAAAGTCTCTCTATCTTATTTATTCAACTTTAGCTGCTTCGTCTAGTACACGGTTAACACGCTTTTCTAGCATCGGCATTCCACCTTCACCAGCTTGGAAATGTCTTAATGCACCAGTTTTATCAAACACATAATAAGATGGAACATATTTATTTTCAAATGCGTCCGTAATTGTATGTTGGTTATCTACTAAAATTGTTTGTGTAATCCCATGTTCTTCTGCAACTTCTTTAATTTTATCAATATCTAAATCGTCTTCAGATCTTGGCATGTGTACACTAACAACATTTAAACGATCTTTATATTCATCACGGAATGCGTTAATATTTGGCATAGCTACTTTACATAAGTGGCAACTTACTGACCAAAAATGAATAAGTGTTGGTTGTTGACCGATTAAATCCTCTTTTTGAACTTCTTTATTTAAAACTGCTGTCGCACCGTTTAATTCTGGCATTGGTGAGCGTAATTTCATCTATTCTTCCTCCTGACTAAAATGTAACAAACACCTAAGTTTTAGCGTTTGGCTTGTCCGAGGCAGAGCTTAGCCGCCTCCACTTTTCCTGTTTAGTTCCGGCGTCTGGCCCCTTTTAAGTTCATCAGTCACTGCCATTAAAGGTTAAATAGCAACCTTTAAACGTCATTAACTTATGCTTGTCCGGGGCAGAGCTTTGCCGCCTGCACTTTTCTTTCTTATGTAATGAAAAGGCCTAACATTATGTTAGACCTTTTCATTTGTATTACATTATTGATTAATTATAGAGTTGCTTGACCTGGTTTCCAGTTCGCTGGGCAAAGTCCACCAGTTTGTAAAGCTTGAAGTACACGTAATACTTCATCAACTTCACGACCAATGTTGTTATGGTGAACTACTTGGTACATTAATTCGCCTTCTGGGCTAATGATAAATAATCCACGTAATGCGATACCTTCTTCTTCAATTAAAACACCATAGTCACGAGAAATAACGTGATTTGTATCAGCGCCTAATGGGTATCTTAATTGACCTAAGCCGTTTTCTTTACGGTCTGTGTTAATCCAAGCTAAGTGAGTGTGGATTGTATCAGTAGATACACCAACAACTTCAGCATCTAAATCTTCAAACTCATCATAACGATCAGAAATAGCAACGATTTCTGTTGGACATACAAATGTGAAGTCCATTGGATAGAAGTATAATACTGTCCATTTATCGTTTTTCATGTTCTCTTCTAAACTTACTTTACCAAATTCTTTGTTTGGTAATACTGCTTCCATTTCAAAGCGTGGAGCTTGTTTACCTACTAAACGTTCTGCCATTATATTTACCTCCAATAATTTATGTAGTTAATTATCATACAAATGATATTATATTAAACTACCTTTTTAAAGTCAATATTTAATAATAATAATTATTAAATGAAAACTATTTTCAAGCTTTTTTTCCAATAAAATCAGAGATGAATTGAATCATAAGTGGAATGACATTTTCATCTGGGTTTAACTTTTGATGATGTAATCCGAACTTAGAATCAACACCAATCCAAAACATCATCCCTGGAATCTCTTTTGTCATATAACCAAAATCTTCTCCAGTCATTGCTACATTACATTCAACTGCTTGAATACCGTCATATTGTCTCGCAAAATCAAAAAATTCATTCGTAATCGATTCATCATTTATGACGCCATAGTAATTACTTCCAAAATCTACTTCTATTTTACACTGAAAGCTCTCTTGAAATCCATTGACAAGACTTTGGATTCGCTCTTTTAATTTTTTCATTGCTTCTTCACTTAAAGCTCTCATTGTTCCTTCGATTCTCACATGATCTGCAATTACATTTTGAACGGTACCACCTGTTATTTTACCAATCGTAATAACAGCACTATCTAATGGATTCACATTTCTTGAAACAATTGATTGTAGTTGGGTAATAAAATGACTTGACGCAACAATCATATCATTTGTTAAATGTGGAAATGCAGCGTGACCACTTAATCCATGAAAGTCGATAAATAGTTCTGAAGTATGTGCAAATAACATGCCCGGTCTTGTGGCAATCGTACCAACTGGATACTCCGGTGCGATATGTAAGCCATAAATACGATCTGGCTTAAATGAAGTAAATTCTTCACTTTTTAGTAATGGTTCAGCTCCACCAGGTCCCTCTTCTGCAGGCTGGAAAATAAACACAACATCGTCTTTTATCGGATGATCTACTAAATTCGTTAGAACACCTAAAGCAATACTCATATGTACATCATGTCCACATGCGTGCATTCTACCTTCATGAGTAGAAGCATACGGCAATCCCGTTGCTTCATTCATAGGCAAGCCATCAATATCAGTTCGATAGCCAATTGTCTTACTTGGATTTGTTCCCTTTATTCTGACAAATATACCAGTTCTCCAAGTTTGAATGATCATCCGCTCTTGGTTTAGGGTTGATAAATATTCAAGCAAATAGCTTTGAGTTTTAAATTCTTGAAACCCTAATTCAGGAATTAGATGTAAATCTCTTCTTATTTTTACGAATGTTTCCATTTACAACACCTCCGAAAAAAAGCGTAGAATTATTATTCTACGCTTTATCCAACTAACAAGATAACCTTATTGATTTAAATTACGTAAAGCTTGAATGATTTCAGTTTTTGAAATCGTTTTATCGTCAATATCTTTAATTTTTCTAGCTGGAACTCCTGCAACTACTGTATATGGTGCAACATCTTCTGTTACAATTGCACCTGCAGCTACTACAGCACCTTCTCCAACTCTAATTCCTTCTAATACAACGGCATTTGCACCGATTAAAACATTGTCCTCAAGGATAACTGGGTTTGCTGAAGGTGGCTCAATAACGCCTGCTAAAACAGCTCCTGCCCCAACGTGACAGTTTTTACCTGTTGTTGCACGCCCTCCAAGCACTGCATTCATATCAATCATTGTTCCTTCTCCAATTACAGCTCCAATGTTAATAACAGCACCCATCATAATAACTGCATTATCTCCAATTGTTACTTGGTCACGAATAAATGCGCCTGGCTCGATACGAGCTTTGATTCCTTTTAAATCTAATAAAGGAATTGCTGAGTTACGACGATCTGATTCTACTACATAATCTTCTATGTATTCTTTTTGCCCTTCAAGAATAACTTTTACATCATCCCATTCACCGAATAATACGCCTGAATTTTGAGAAATAAAAGCTTGTACTGATTCAGAAATCGTAAGCTTGTCTAATTGACCTTTTACATAAACCTTTACAGGTGTTTTCTTTGTACTATTAGCAATAAAAGCAATAATTTCATTTGCATCCATTAATTTCATTTTGTTGCCTCCTTAAGAATCTCAATAAGATTACTCTATCAAAACTAGTATCTAACAAGCAAGATTTTGTGAACGTATCTTCAAATTTTTTTTCGGATTGACTCAATAAAACCCTTAACTTGTTTTAATTTCATTGCGTCTCTATTATATAGTAGGTATGTATCTCTAAATAAACGAGTATGTTCCTTTGTAAATAAAGGAGTTTTGATAATATTTTCATCAAACACATCATGTAAGACTGTAGAAGGTAAAATTGCAAATCCTAAACCGTTTAAGACGAATTGTTTACAAGTTTCAATTTGGTCAACAACTATTTCATGCTTAGGTAAGGAATTGAAATGTTCATACCACCATGATTGAATTAATTGATAGTAATTAGAATTACTCTTAAACTGAATAAATGGTCGCCCAATTTCTTTATAATCTGCTAATTCATGTTTTTTTGAATCTACCAACAGTAGTTCATCCGAAAATAGCAATTCTTTTTCACCAAACCAATTTTGATTTCCCCTTACAATTGCAAGATGGACTTCATTTTCATACAATCGATTCGTAATTTCACTACTCCAACCAGTAAAGAGTGAAACTTGGACGTCTGGGTATTGTGATACATATCGTTTTAATACTGGCGGTAACCAATACTGCGCTACTACTGAAGAAACTGCAATCTTTAATGTGCCGGAGATATCTGATTTTAATATTTGAAGTTGTTCTAGCATATTTTGATATGTTTCTTCCATTCTCTTAGCATAGTTTAATATTATTTCTCCAGATGCAGTAATAATCAAACCTTTTTGGGAACGAATAAATAGTTCACTTCCCATCTGTTTTTCTAAATTTTGTAGTCTTTGACTTAGAGCAGGTTGTGAAACAAATAATCGTTCTGCCGCTTTTCTCATATTCTTTTCTTCCGCTAAAGTAATAATTAAACGAATATCATCAATTTGCATTGTTCACCTCGAACTAGAAACATGATAAAAAAAGTAAGTCAATCATTGATGACCTACTTTTTTTGACTTTATTGTTTATTATATCTTCTTATGTTTTTGCTTAATTGTTTTAATATGACTCTTCTAGTTAAAATACCTTCAAATGTATTCTCTTTGTCTACCACACATACAAATGGGTGATCTATGACTAGCTCTAACCCTTTTGCAATCGTATCGGTTGTATATAATAATGGGATTTCTTTACCCATTACTTCCTCTACTTTCATTTCACTTAAACGTTCGAACTCTATTCTCTCTAATCCTAAAATACCATCTAAAATCATCGCTGTGCTAACTAATCCTTGTAATTGAAATTTTGGATTTAATACAGGAATCGAAGAGTATCCTGATTTTGTAAGCACTAATAAGGCATGCTCTAGGCTGTTTCCTATTTGAACATGCGCAACTTTTTCACTAGATATGATAACTTCCTCAACTTTATGTTCAAAAAATTGTTGTCCATCAATACTAATCAAAAGATCGTCCCCCTATTTTAAAAGCACCAAGTACTTTTCTTATCTTCCATCACAGAAAGAATTTAGTCATTTTACCTGACTTGTTAATCATTGAAAATCTCAACTTAACGAAATAGAGATAAACGTCCTAACCTAAATCATCCAAACGATTACAACATTTTTACATTCTAGGACACTGATTAACTAGTCCCAAATACTATCTTATCAGATTTAAAGGAGCATTCCAATGCACCAGGAATACAATAAAATTAAAAAAACGTATCGATAATCATAAGATTTATCGATACGTTTAATTCTATGATAATTCATAAACCCAAATCCCTAAGTTTTTGATACAAATGAATAAGTCTCTCATATTGGTCATCACCAGCATCCATTAGTCCATTTTCTATATCAGTAATTTGAGATGAAATTAATTCAATCGCATAATTTTGCTTCATTACAGTATCTACTAATAAACTTAACTCGTCCTCTGTGAAATGTTGTTCACTTTGCATTCATCAATCCCTCCTAATTTTCATTTTAATCAATGTTTATTCATCTTAAACTTATTATTTTGTAAATTTATTTGCATAACTAAAAGCTGTATATGAATCTGGTTTGATCTTTGGAATGATCCCCATGGCACTAACTTTTGACGTCATTTCTTGAATGAATTCTTTTGTTAATCCTGAGGTACCTATGTCTAAATGAATTTCAAAACTAAAGTTATTTGAGTTAGCATTTTCGTGGAGTGGACTAAAGATTTTTTCTAAATGAAATGGAGTTAGTAGAAATGCAATTTCTTGACTATACATTGTTTCAAGAAATATCTTTTCTTTTAAATTTCTAATTTTCCTTTGATGCCAACAAGTATGTAAGCACCCCCAAGCCCCATTTCCAACTCTGTGTAAATGTAAGGCTGTGATAAATTTTGTTCCATTACTATGAACCTGTGAATCGGTTCCAATCGAAAGGCGGTATTGTTTATTTGGATCACATTTTACAAAATGATATAGCCTGGAAACGACTTGATCAAAACTTAGGTTTCTTTCACTAACATTATAAAATCTATACTGATCTTCATTCACAATCATAACCTCCCTTTTTCATGATCAATACATAATAATGTATTCAACTTGAAGTGGGATTAGCACGACCTATCTATTTCAATAAGTTTTACAACAAAAAAAACAAGCTTTCGCTTGTTTTTTCATGACAATTATTAAGAAATCAGTTCATATATTTCAATCGCCAGCATATCGATGTTATCGTATGGAAACGTTTGTGGTTTTTCACCTTGTCTAAATACTTCTAATTCAAAAGCATTTTTTTCTGAATACTTTACACTACATTTTCTTTCGCCATTAACTTCAAAAAATCTCTGTGCAACTTCACCGTTCGTTGATTGTTGTATTAAGCTTTCTAAGCGTTCTAAAATTCCTGATAATAAAGACATATTAGAACTCCTTTCTACCATGTGTCATTCCCTAAATATAGGTTATACTTTCTTACAATTTCTATCCAAAAATTTTACAATAGATATTAGTTATGTAAGTGTCCACTAATAAGGATACTTGTATTTGTAAATAAATACAAGCTTAAAGTTAATTGATTCACACAGTGATAAAACAAAATTCTTTATATCTTCCAATTTTATATGTAATATTAAGATTAAATTAAATTATTTAAGTAAAAATAACTTTTAAAAGGATGAAAGTTTATGCAAATTGAATTATTTACTCAAGATGGCTGTCCACCATGTGAATTTCTGAAAAATTACTTGAAAGAATTAAATATACCATACGTGGAATATAATGTTTCAAAAGATGAAAATGCAAAAAAAAGAATGATGTTTGAACTAGATTCGTTTTCGACACCAACATTAATCATACAAAATGAAGTTATACGTGGTGTACAGATGGAACAAATAGAAGCTGCCTTGGGAAAAAATTAAATAAATCATAAAAAAACCATTCCTAAAAATTAGTTAAACTAGTTTTTAGGAATGGTCTTTTTTCATGTTTTGGATAGAAATATGTGAAAGATATTATAAGAAATTATGGATTACCCTACTCCGATATAGTGGAATGCAAAAAACATTATGGACGATACGATTAGAACTTTCGATATGAGTCCCTTCACACTAAATCCTCCCTCAGGTCATTCATCTAATATTCTCTACATTATCGTAACATCCTTGAAATCGTTTTCACCACGATTTTCGTTCGGTTCTTTCTTACAAAAGTTGACAAGCCTATCTACAAAGCCTCAAATATGATTTTTGTAGTAAAAATCAATCTCCTAAAACAACTAAAGTGACTGCCTTAAATAAGACAGTCACTTTAGTTTGTAAACTAAGTAGAAAAGCTAAGAGATTCAGACTGCTTAAAATTAAGACAATCACTTTTTTATTAAAAAAGTAATTCATTATGTTTGAATAAGAAATCATAGCTTAAATCAATATAGATATAACTACCATTCTCCAATGGATATGAAAAAGTTCTTATTTTTTCACCAGTTTCAATATCACGATACATATCAGATAATATGCCATGATCGTTAGCCTGCATTTTTAGGATTGTTTCTAAAAAATAAGGCCTCCAGCTCCAATTCCTACCCCTATATTTCTGTTGAAGCTCCCACTGCTCTCCATACAATTTAAATAAGTTAGAGGACTGTTGAAAGCCATCTTCATCGCAAATATACATTCTAAAACAAAATGAATTTAATTCGCTAGAAATCTTCAGTAAAAATGCATCCAAATCTGAATTAATTTGATATTTATTAATGGCAACTTCTATTCTTTGGTGAATTAAATTCGTCATATCTCTTAACGCAATTAATTTTGATTTTTCCCCACGAATATATTTCACGATATCAGTTTTTAATTGTTCACTTTCTTGATTCAGTTTCTTAATCGTAGGTTGTGGAGTACATAAATATGCTCCTTGATAAAATCTTCCACCATTTTTCCATGCATTTCTTAATTGAAGTGAATCAATGATTCCATCATAATACATTGATGCACCTATTTTCCTAGCAACATAAATGACGGAATGTAATAAATCTTGGAATGATGATGTGTGTAATTGTTGCACCATTTTAAAATCTATCTTGATAATATCAGGTGATAAATAGCGAAGTTTTTCAAGATTTATTAACTTATCATTCACACTATTAATTGCAAATTTAATACCATATGTTTGATAATATGTAATGAGATTTTTTAATTCCTTTTCAAAACCGTAGAATAATTGATGTTGTAAAATAATCACAATATTACTTAACTTGATCCCTTTTGCTTCATAAGCTTGGAAAATTGATAGCAAGCTTTCTGGATCATCAGTTAATAAAGCTGAAGGATGACGGTTAATGAAAATACTACCTTTAAAATTAGATCGAACAGCTTCTTCTAGTGACTGAATTAAAATATGATTGTCTACTTCAAGTAGATAATCATCTGGAACTAAATCATTAGAAAAGAAAAATTCTAGACTATGTATATTATCTAAGTTCATTCTTCCTACGACTTCAATTCCAACACAGCTTTGCGTATCAGCACCATAAATCGGCTGATAGTAAGGAATGACTTTATCTAAATTACTGATTACATCTAAAGGATCCATAAACTACCTCCTTTTTAGAAAGGATATTGATGTAATGACTGACCTCCATCCATTGTAAAACATGAACCGTTAATATAGCCAGCCTCATCTGAAAATAAATATGCTGCAAGCCCTGCAATCTCCTCAGGTGTACCTAGTCTTCCTAACGGTACACTATTGATTGTTCTTTTCGCAATTTCTTCGGAAACCCATAGCTTTTCTGCTCCACCAGTTCTTTCAATTGGTCCTGGTGCAATCGCGTTAACTCTAATACCGTATTTTCTACCCCATTCTACTGCAAGTGTTCTTGTCATTGCTAAAACACCTGCTTTAGCTGAAGCTGAATGAATGACCCCAGGACCTGCGTCCCAGGCGTAGGTTGCAATAATATTTGTCATTGCACCTTTAATACCTTTTTGAATCATATATTTACCTACTTCTGAGCTACAGTAAAAAGTACCATTTAATACGATATTAATCACTGAGTTCCAGCCATTGATTGATAAGTCTTCTGCTGGGCAAATAAAGTTCCCCGCCGCATTGTTAACTAAAAAATCAATCCTACCAAAGGCAGTATCAACTTCATTTACCATTTTTTTAACTAAATCTGGTTCTCTTACATCCATTACGACAGGTAAAACTTGTCCGTCAAATTGCTCAATCTCACTTTTAGCTACAGTTAAACGGTCTAGATCTCTTCCAGCAATAACAACATTTGCGCCATCTTTCGCAAAACGTGTGGCCATCGCTTTTCCCATACCACTTGAGCCACCAGTAACAATGACAACTTTATTCTTCAATATAGTTCCTCCTATCTCTTTTCTCTAGTGTATCAACATTTATTTATTTTGAGAATATTTTTAACTATTAAACTATTTAATATAATAAGTAGATTATTTTTCCATTGAAAGAGGTAGTGGTAAATTGTTTAGTAAAACTGTAAAGATTATCTTGATATGTATTTGTTTGTTCAGTTATGGACTTTTTATAGAACCGAATGTTTTGTTAACAAAGAATTATACGATTCCTCATAAACTAAAACATGAACTTACGATAAAAATAGTTCAAATCTCAGATACACACTTAAGCCATAAAAAAGATATAGATCAATTAAGAAAGATTGTAACAAAGGTTAATAAAATGAAGCCAGATTTTATCGTATTTACGGGAGATTTAATAAGCGATATACGAAAATTTACTTATCAGAATGAAGTGTTATCGTTATTAAAAGAAATGAAAGCAACACGAGGAAAATTAGCAGTCTACGGTAATCACGATCATGGTGGCTATTTTACCGAACAATATGAAGCGCTCTTAAAGAGTAGCGAATTTATCTTATTAAAAAACGAAGAGAAGACATTTTATGTTCAAAATGAAAAGATTTCTTTTATAGGTCTTGATGATTATATGTTAGGAAATAAAGAATATACAAAAATACTTAATAGCATACAAAAGGATTCGTTTACAATTGTTCTTGCACATGAACCTGATATCGCAGCAATAACAAAAAACTTCCCCATCAATTTACAGCTTTCAGGACATAGCCACGGTGGTCAGTTATATGTACCTTTTTTCCAGTCCATGTTGATGCCTCCATATGCCAAAAAATATAATCGCGGTCTATATCATCTGTCTAACCAATTTGAACGATATTTAGTCGTATCGAATGGAATAGGTACAACCAAACTACCATTTCGATTTTTAACACCTCCTGAAATAGTCTCAATCGAATTAAAAAGAGCGCATTAAGACAGTTCATCTTAATACGCCCTTTTTGATTAATAATATTCTTGTTCAATCTCTCTCGGAGTTACTGGTTTACTAAAGTAATAACCTTGAGCTTTTAAGCAATGTTTTTTCTTCAAAAATTCGATTTGTTCAATTGTTTCTACACCTTCAGCAATTACATCTATACCTAAAGAATGTGCTAGGCTAATGATTGTTGTTACGATGGCTGCGTTTCGATTATCTTGAACGACCGATTGAATAAAGCTTCTATCAATTTTCAACATATCTACAGGAAAATCTTTTAAATAGCTTAATGAAGAGTACCCTGTTCCAAAATCATCAACCGCGATTTTAATTTTTAAGTTTTTGAGCTTTTGTAAAATTGATGCAGTTTGTTCACGGTTTACCATTGAACTCTCTGTAATCTCAACCGATAAAAGCTCTCCAGGAATATCATAGATTTTCAAACATTCTGAAATATGTTGTTCGATTTCACCTGTATAAAATTGTTTTGCAGATAAGTTTACAGCTACTTTTTTAACATCAAAGCCTTGATCTAGCCAAACTTTGATTTGTTTAGCAACTTGTTTAAATACCCAATTCCCTATATCAATAATTAAATGTGATTGCTCTGCAATAGGGATAAACTCACTTGGTGGTATATAACCTAATTTATCATGCTTCCATCTAAGCAGCGCCTCAAGACCAATCAATTTTTGATCATGTAATGATATTTGTGGTTGATATACAATTTCTAACTCATCTTTTTCAAGTGATTGTCTTAATAAGTTTTCTAGATTTAATTTCTTTTGAGTGATCGTAGAATAAGCTTTGTCATAGAAAGAATAAGATCCACGTTCATTCTCTTTACATGCTAGTAAAGCTCTTTCCGCATTTCTTAATAAAATATCACTAGAATTCCCGTCTTTTGGATAAGAACTAATCCCTATCGTAGATGAAATAATTAGTTTTTCATCATAAGTCGGTATTTTAATTGGTACTTTAATTCCTTCGATTATGCGTTCAGCTAACTTTTTTATGTTGTCTTTAGATTTCGTTTCGTAAATAATCATAAATTCATCACCGCTGTGACGAATTAGCGGACAACTTTTATCAGTCGTTTTTTCAACAATTGATGTGATTCTTTTTGAAACTAATTCAATAATAAAATCTCCAACTTCATAGCCGTATGATTCATTAAAAATTTTAAGACGATCTATATTTACTATTAATAATGCAACACTGCTATTTAGTATCTCACTATCATGTATTGTTTGATTCATGAGACTTGTATACATATCTCGCTTGTAATAACCAGTCAGTTGATCTCTTTGTGATAAGAAGAATAAATAATTCTCTTTTTCATTTACAGATGTTGTATCCCTAATAATTAAATAAATTCCTTTAATCTCGTCATCTAACATAATTGGGATACATTTGATATGGCTTTTTAAATAATGGCCATTTTTATTTACAAGGACCGTATTTTTAATTTCAGTTGATACACCTAGTAAAGTTGAGGAAAGTACTCTATCAAGTTCGTCAGAGTCTTTACGATCTATCAAACTAGAAATATGTCTTCCTTTTAGTTCTTTATCTCGATACCCTAATACATGGTATGTGGACAAGTTTGTTTGTTTTATATACCCATTACTATCAAGCATGAGAATACTATCAAGATTATGCTCAAATAAAGAACGGTATCTTAATTCATTTTCTAGTTTTTCATTTGTTTCTTCAGTCCATAATGTAACGTCTCTCGTTACGCTGACTATAAATGTACATTGTTCATCATCATCTAATATTGGTGATAATACTGTTTCAAAATATAATTTTTTACCTTCAATTATTAATTGATCATTATACCATAAAGCTTGTTTTGACCTTTTTGTAATTTGATAGCTTTCAATAAGCTTCTTTGCAATTTCATTCGGCATGACATCTTGGATGGCGTTTCCAATAAAATTTCTATTAAAAAGGTCTGCGTGTTTTATAGCTTGATCATTTGCATAATGATATAAAAAATTATCACCTTCTACTTTCATGATGAAAAGAAGATCATTTATAGATGTTAGTAAAGCGTTAATCATTGTTTGATCTAAATTTTGAATTTTATTTGTTTTTACAGAAGTGTCCATCATATGCATCCTTTTTTAAAAAATTTAAAGAATCCTGATGAAATATCTCAAATGATGTCATTTTTCCTATTCTATATTCTTACTATATTCCATTTACTATCATGTGAAAATAGGTAATTCAACTTAGGAGGAATATATATAAATAGTTTTACCTAGGTTGGTTACCTAATTTTTTGGGTACTTGCTCAAGTTCGTGACAAACTCCATACACTGTAACGAAGACTTGAGAGGAGGTTAAGACTTGTATCATCAACATTTTCCACATATAGATCAGCACTACCTATATAGAAATGGTCATGCTCCAGCATACTATTACAACCGACACGAACAACGTTTCGTACCATTTTTTCCACTTTTACCTCTACTCGGAGGATTAGCTGGAGGTTTTGCTCTAGGTGCATTAGCATTTAGACCACCATACTATCCATGCTCACCTTATGGAGGATGCCCACCTTACGGCCAATTTCCACCTTATGGAGGAGGATTTCCACAATATCAACAACCATATCCACCACCAATTAACTCTAATGCATACTTACCTGGAAACACACCTGGTAATATAGGCGCATATCCATATTAATAAATAATTGACGTGCAAATAAAGGTAAAATGCTAATCGTTTCGAATACTGTAACGGTTAGCTTTATTTTTATTCAACAAAACATTTCTTGATAAATTTTGAAAAAATCTAATCTAAGGATATAATATAAACATATTTATTAATTGGAGGTTATACAGAAGCATGAAACCGAAAGAACCAAGCCTGAATAAACCAGTTTATTCAAATGAAGAAATATTTCAGGCAATATTTGTTGTAAATAAGCATGCTAAGACTGCTCTAGATCCTAGTGAACTTTATTCATTAAAAAGACAAGCCATACTTAAACTGATTGAAAAAGGTATTGCTAAGAAAGTAGGATTGCATTTTTCAAATAACCCCAGGTCAAGTAAACAACAATCTGATGTATTAATTGCATGTGGAGATTTTTTCTTTCATATCCCACCTTTAAAAGAAGATTTTAAACTTCTTCCACACTTAGGCGTATTAGAAAATTCACATCGAAACCCAAAAGTATCTATGTCTTTAAGCTATGCTAAAAAAATTCTGCATCATTACTTAGGCATCGTAAAGGTTAAAACGAATAGCGATTTGAAGATTGGATATAACCATCGAAGAAATAACCCCGGGCAACCATTCAGACCTTCAGCATTTTTAAGTAATTCGACGTTTACATTTCCAAGTGAACCAATACGTAAAAAAAAAGGCAAACTTGATAAGTAACATGCTTTGATTACCTAGTAAGAAATGAAATAAATATATCAAATGGGAATCCAATATATACCTAAATAATAGGTACTATATTGATTCCCATTTTTATTTATAGGATATGTTTATCAATTAATTGAACAAGTTCTCCAATTTCAGGTTTACTTACTTGAGCTGTTGCACCTACTTGATCACCTTTATGTTTTAAGCTATCTGTAATTAGTGAAGAGAAAATGATAATTGGTAACTCACTTAAAACTTTATCTTCTCTAATTTTTCTTGTTAAGTGATGTCCATCCATTTGAGGCATCTCGATATCAGTAATGATTAACTTAACAAAATCAGTTAATTTCTTACCACTGTTAATATTACTTGAAACATCTTCAAATAGATCTTTACCATTCTCAAAGAATACTGTATTTACGTAACCAGCTTCTTTTAAAGTGTCTTTAATTAAAGTTCGTAATAAAGGTGAATCTTCAGCTATATAAATAGGCTTCTTAGATACTTCTCTTTGTTCTAAATGATTTAATTTTTTCTTTGATATAGCAGTTTCTTCATTTATTTCAACTACCATTTTCTCGAAATCTAATAAAAGAATCATTTCACCTTTATGTTTTACAACTCCAGTAATTTGCGTTTCTAAACCTTGATACATTTCATTCGGCTTTTCAATTTGAGCCCATGAAATACGGTGAATTTGAGAAACAGTATGAACATGGAATACCATTTTAGTTTTATTAAACTCTGTTACGATATACTTATCATACGCTGGCTCATTTGATGGAGGAAAACCGATCGCATCCGCCACATTAATAACAGGTAATACTTCACCTCTTAATTCAATTATCCCCTCAACATTTGGATGAGATCTTGGCACTGGTGTAATTGGTAATGGATTAATGATTTCACGTACTTTTATTACATTAATCCCAAATTTACTTTGGCCAATTGTAAATTCTACGATTTCTAATTCATTTGTACCGCTGTCCATTAAAATTCCGTGATTTTGTTCCATGACAGTTAACCTTCCCTTTACTTGAATTTATTTATTAATACTAGTGCAAATTGAATTTTTATAATATAAACCATTCATTCTAACAATTTCATTTGAAAACAGTAAATACAATTAATAGATACTATTCACTTAAATAATCGGTTTATTTTGGTACTTTTTTAATAGAATTATAAATAAAAGTTTGATAGATTAATGATTCTTTACTCATCTAGAATAAAAATGACTATATCACTTCTAATTCGATCGGAATTCCTGCCTATTTGATATAAATGAATGATATTTTTTCACCAATTGTACATGCCTTACATAAGGTGGTAATAGGAGGTGATTAATATGTTTGAAAATAATGATTTGGAAGATATTATACGTTATCTTGCCGGTTTCCTAGTTTCACTTCAATTATTATTAAAGTCATTTGGTTATGAATTTTTTAACAATGAGCAAATTGATGCAGTCGTTAATGTAGCATCATTTTTATTTATTTTGTACTTTGGTGCTAAACATAATTATCTTGGGAAAAAAGGACAAGCTCAAAAAGCTTTATTACAGGAAGCTGGATTAGAAAAATCCAAGAAGACAAAATAGGCTTTCATTCTTTTAAAAAGAGGCTGTCTCATAAGTCAATTTGACATGTGGCGGCCTTTTTATTAAGTCGCATATTAATTTCAAACAATTTATTTTATAAAATATAATTTCGTTGATTTCCACTACAGGTTGCTCGCTTTCCGTGGGGCGTGAGCTGAGCCTCCTCGGCAAGCCTCCGGGGTCTCAACCTTCCCGCTATTCCCACAGGAGTCGAGCAGCCTTCCGTTCCAATCACATTCTTTGTCATTAGTACACTCAAATAAAACTATTTAAAACAACAAGCCTTAGAAATCGATATTCTTATCAGTTAAAGTCTTCTTTTTATGTCCTATTTGAGACTACCCCTTTATTATTTTTAAATTAATTAAGTCATCATCCACAACAGGACAAAAAAATCGTCTTAGTGTTTAACTATACTAATCTTTTAGTAATCGGCATCAACAATAAAGATTGTTGTTTGGTTAAACAATTTTATTTAGCATGTTAATTTAACGGCTATCTTTTTAGTAAAAGTTATATTTCAAAAAATAGTGACAACTAATCTTCATACTAATTAGTTGTCGTACCTCGTGTTAGTTCTTTGTTATTTTCACCCCACGAAGAGAACCCAAATAGTTTTACTTTCACTCTCTTTTTTTATTAAGCGTGCCAGATTTCTCTTTAAAAATATGAATAATCTTCGTGTCATCCTTCTTTTGAACCTAGTATTTTTTAATTTCCATTCTAATATTCTCTTTTTTTCACCATTTACTGATTCAAATTTTAAGAAACGTTAATACTTTGTTAAAGATTGTAGAATTATTTTAAAACGGATTAGTAGGAAAATTTTGACTGTTTATTGAATCTTCTTAAAACACATATTTTTCAGGAGGATTACAAATGTCAGTAATTTTAACAAGTAAGGACATTTCTAAAAAGCTAAAAATTGGTAAATCTTTAGTGAGGGAAATTAGTAAACAATTAGAAAAAGAAGCTTATCAGTTTACTAAAAATCAGAATACACGTATGTACTCAGAACAAGACGTCAAACTGATTCAATTAGTGCTAGAGAATTATAGCAAACATCAAAATCTTCCTTTGGCCGTACAAAATGGTTTAGAAAATCACCTACAAAATGCAGAATTAATGGATGAAGTTGATCCTTCAACTCAGCAATCTTTTGAAGGCGTTGTTCAAATCGAAACAGCATCAAATAATTTTGATCTTTCTGGTCAAATTGATGAATCCACATATACAAATGAAGTCGTTAGCATGACTGAAGCTTCTTTAAACAATAATGAATTCACTAATTCAATTGACCATTCTTTACATAATATCAAAGTTGAAGCTGATCATATCGGGGATCATCTAAAAATTGTTGATAGGAATGATCAACTTGAAGAATCATTAAACAATCATGACACCGCTGTTCAAAACGAGGTTCATTCGAATCATTTTGAATCCACTGATCAAATCGACCTATCTTCTATTCATGGTGAACTTGTTGCAGATATAGAAGCTTCTAAAACTAGTGAAGAAGTTTCCCAGCATATTGTTTCGGTTTCTTCAATCAATGAAGAAGTTGTTCATCAAATGTCTTCGAATAACCTAGTTGAACAAATAGAACTTCAACAGGAACAATTACAGGATTCAATAGAGCAATTAAATATAACTAGTGAGTACGATACTTATCATAATGAAACGGTCGATCAATCATTTCATACTGCAATGAACAAGACGGACATAGAACAAATTGATGTACAAGCAAATTCGCATAAATTAGTTGACTTACATGCATCACCTGACTCTAATCAAATTATGTTTGAAGAATTCATGTCCCAAATATCAAATTTAGCCAATCAAAATGAGTTAATTTTGCAGCAAAATCAAACGTTAATTCAACAAAATCTCTTGAAAGATCAAAAACTTGAAAAGATACTGCATTCTGTAGAAGAAAAAAGCGAAGAACTTCAAGAGCTGGCATCGGTTATTGAAGAAAAAGATGAAAAACTTGAACAAATGTTTGAAGAGATACAAGTAAGAGAAGTTAGCCGTGATGCACAATTAATGAGAATGATTAGAGAAATGCAAGAAACTAAAAAAATGGTAGCTGCTTCGAAAGAAAAAGATTGGAAAAGCTCTTTAAAATCCTTTTTTATAAAACCAAAAGCAATTAAATAAATAAAAAAGAGAAGGATTTCCTACTCTCAGACACGTAATCTAAATTTTGTACTTAGTTTACACACTGAGAGAAGGACTTCCTTCTCTATAATTCCTCAGTATTTTCTTCTTCCATATGATAGGCTGGTAATAAAATATGTACTTCTGTACCTTTTCCTTCTTCACTTAAATATTCTATTGTACCTTTATGTGCTTCTATGATACTAAAGGTTACCATTAAGCCTAGACCTGTTCCTTTTTCTTTTAATGAGTAAAATGGTTGTCCTAGTCGATCTAATTGTCCTCTCGACATTCCAACTCCATTATCTTTTACTACAATCCGGATATATTCACGATCTCTCATTTTTTCTATGTTTGCTTCAATTTTAATATATCCTTTTGTTTCCTTTATTGCTTCTACACCATTTTTTAATATATTAATAATGGCTTGTTTAATCTTTGCTCTATCACCAATCGTAAACATTTTTTCTGTCACATTCACTTGTAGAAATGCACCTTGTAGTGAAGCATATGTCGACATTAAGGTTGTCACTTCATTTAGCTGCTCAGTCATGTTTATAATTTTTTTCTCTTCGATTTGAGGTCTAGCAAGATTTAAATAATCGGAAATAATATTTTCTGCTCGGTCTAATTCTGTTAAGACTAGCTTCATATATTCTCTATTTGTGCCACTCTCTTGATTTTCAATTAATTGTATAAACCCTCTTACAACTGTTAATGGGTTTCGAACCTCATGTGCTACACTAGCCGCAAGTTCACTTACCATATTTAATTTCTCAGATTTTTGCATTTGAACTCGAATTTCTGCGTTTTCAAATAAAAACTCTCTTAGATACACATGGAATAACATCGTAATCGTTAAAACTGTAAAAAATATACAAACTGAAAGGATTGTTTGTTCAGATTGATATTCTTTTACCCCATTAACGGTAGCTTCATAATACAACAAACAAATAATACAGATTGCATATAAAATAGGCATCAGTATACTTAAAGCAAATTTTTTACGTCTTGAAAAACTAACCCATTGTGGAGATACAATCAATGGTAAAATACATGAAATGAGTTCAAACGGAAAGCATTTCAATACTGAGATATCATATAACAAGTACATGAATAAAGGTTTAGCAAATATAACGATGATTCCAATTACTCTACCACCATATAATATAGCTGAGTACATTAATAAAATACTAAATGTAATTGCCATACTATCACTAATTTGAATTGGATAGAGTAAACAAATAAAAATATTTAATAGGGATAATAATCCAACTAGTAATCTATTTTGTTTCGGACTAGTATTGTGATATCTACTTAACCAGAACATTTCATATAAAAAGACCGGAATGATGATGATTGCAAATTGTATTAATAAATCTTTTAATTGCAGCATGTTCCGTGACCTCCATAAGCCTTCTTTCAACAAATTATATCATAGTTATTTAATCTTCTAATTATTAATACAAATAATTCAAAAAAAGATTTCTACATAGAATGCCACATTCCTACAAAGTTTCCTAAAATATAAGAAAAGTCGCCAAGTATCCCCACTCGGCGACTTAAAACCAACCTTTTCTTTTAAAAAATATGTACATTAGTAGAGTCACAAATCCCATAATCACTAATACAAATAAATATCCATATTTCCAAGTCAGTTCAGGCATATAATGGAAATTCATTCCGTATAAACCTACAATAAAAGTTAATGGTAAGAAGAATGAAGAAATGATCGTAAGAGTCTTCATAATTCCATTCATTTTTTCTGAACTTAGTGAAAAATAGCTTTCACGAATATCGGATGCTAAATCACGATTTGCTTCAATCATATCAGATAGTTTCATTAAATGATCATGGATATCTTCAAAATAAATACGATGTTCTGAAATATCTTTAAAACGGTTTGAATTTAATATTCGGTATAATAAGTCTCTTGTTGGTAAAATTGTTCTTCTTAGTTTGGATAAATCTGTTCGAATATCATATAAACGCTCAACTGCATTATGTACTTGTTTTTTCATTTGATCGACTTCTAAATCGGCTAATTCATCCTCTAAACGATACATTAGCGGGAAGTAACTATCTACTAATTCGTCAATTATTCGATGTGTTAAATGTAATGGACTTTTTGTGGCTCTGCGATCTGTATGTACATTTTCTAACACTTGAGAAATAATCGGACTTCGATGCATATGAAATGTGACAACAAAATGATCACTAACAAATATATCAATTTCAGTTTCTTCCAAGTCTAACTTTTGTAACTCATGTAAGATTAAAAAATGATATCCTTCATAATAATCTAGCTTTGGTCTTTGAACATACTCCAAACAATCTTCAATTGCCAGTTGATGAAATTTAAATTCAGTTGTTAGTAATTGAATCTCTTCCTGGGTTGGCTCGTTCATATCCACCCAAAACCATGTATATTTTGAAGATTTAGCTTCTTCTAGTGAAATATTTCTTTCTATTACTTTATTTTTATTCATTCCAATAATTTGTAGCATTTGTAAGCACCTTCTTTTAACGATTCAATCAAACGACATAATTACATAAACAGACATACTTTTAAACATTATATGGTAAAATGAAGGAAATTTCATTGATATTATCAATCGCATGATTTATTTTAATATAAAACAATATGAGTAGAGGGATTTAATATGAAAAGTTTTATTAACGATAATGTAAAGCAAATACAAATCTCTGGTATTAGAAAATTTGCCCAACAAATTGAAAAATATGAAAATGTCATTGCATTAACATTAGGTCAACCAGATTTTCAAACACCTGAGCCAATCAAACAAGCAGCAATTGAAGCCATTTCGTCTAATCAAACAGTTTATACACCTAACGCTGGTTTACCTGTACTTAGAGAAGCAGCTTCAAATTATGTTAAGCAAAAATATGGGCTAACATACGATTCATCCAGCGAAGTAATCGTAACTGTTGGGGCAAGTCAAGCTCTTGATGTTGCATTTCGTACGATCTTAACCGAGGGCTGTGAAGTTATTTTACCAGCTCCAATCTACCCTGGTTATGCACCAATTATTACGACTTGTGGCGCAAAACCGGTATTTGTTGACACTTCAGATCATGGGTTTAAAATTACACCCGAACTTTTAGAACAATATATTAATAAAAATACTAGATGTATCGTTTTACCTTACCCAAATAACCCAACAGGTGTAACGTTAACAAAGGAAGAACTTGAAAATTTAGCATCCTATCTTTCTAAAAAAGAAATTTTCATTCTATCTGATGAAATTTATAGTGAGCTGACATTTGATTCAGTTCATCAATCAATTGCTAGTTTTCCTGGAATGCGAGATAAAACTATCGTTATAAATGGATTGAGTAAATCTCACTCTATGACCGGCTGGAGAATTGGATTCTTATTCGCACCTTCTTATTTAGCACAAGAAATATTAAAGGTTCATCAATATAATGTATCATGCGCTACATCAATCTCTCAATTTGCAGCAATTAGTGCATTAACCGAGTGTATTGATTCCCCTATTGAAATGGCAAAGGAATATCAAAATAGAAGAGATTATATGTTAGATCGATTACAACAAATGGGTTTACCTTGTATTAAGCCCGGCGGTGCATTTTATTTATTTCCATCAATTCAGGAATTTAATATTCCTTCCATGGAATTTGCACTAAAACTAGTAGAACAGCAAAATTTAGCTGTCATTCCTGGGGAAGCATTCTCTGAATATGGTGATTCATTTATTCGCTTGTCATATGCATATTCAATGGAACAATTAAAACTAGCATGTGATCGTTTAGAGGCATTTATAACAACTTTAAGATAGTGTTTCACTAAAATATCAATATAGTTTGATTAGGGGCTCTCATAAGTCAATTTGACTAATAGAGCCCCTTTTCTCTGTACATTTATAAAATAATAGTATGCGTTGATTTCCACTTCAGAATGCTCACTTTCCGTTACAATCTTTTGTGTTAATATGAGAATCCTAAGAGACCTTTTTAATACAATCACATTTATAAAAAAGCAAAAAAAGAGGAACAAATCATATAAGATTTGTTCCTCTTTTTTCTTAATTTAGTTATATTTTGGTACTCTTTATTTAGTTTGAATGACACTAGTTTTGAATAACAAGTCTTGGATGGTTTTATGGTCTCTTCTAAATAACATTAAATACACATTTACAAGTAATGGTATCCCTAAAAATGCCACTGAGAACGCAAAGATAAAAATGAAACGAAGTAAAAATATCCCAATATTTGTTTCTTCATAATTATCTTTTATCATTTTTATACCCAAGAATCTTTGTCCGAATGTCATTCCTTTATTAAACTTTGGAATGATCACTAACAAAACGATCAGTAACATCATAATAATGAAAATATCAATTGTTGAATTTCCTGAAGTAGCGTTAAATCTATTTAAAATATTGGCCGGTTTCATTGTAATTAATGCGATAATGATTCCATATAAGATAGAGACAATAAATGTATCTAAAATAAACGCACTTAATCTTTGATAAAACTTTGCCAGTTGAAAATTCTTCACTTGTAAACCTCAATTCGTAAAAATTATTGAACGTGATGTGATGGGTCGTATAGCATATACAATGCCTGAGTTCCTTTTTCATCAAGCCCTTTTTTAGAAAGTTCTTCATAGCAACTTTTAGCAAGTAAAAGTCCTGGAAGATTCAATTTCATTTTTTCTGCTTCATCAATTGCGATCCCCATATCTTTTATAAAATGTTTAATATAAAAGCCTGGTTCAAAATCTCCTTTTAATACGCGTGGAGCTAAATTACTTAAAGACCAGCTTCCTGCTGCACCTGTAGAAATACTACTTAATACTTTTTCTCCATCTAAACCAGCAGCTTTTGAATAGGCTAGTGCTTCACATATTCCGAGCATACCTGAAGCAATCGCGATTTGATTACACATCTTAACATGCTGTCCACTTCCAGACTTACCTTGGTATACAATATTTTGTCCAAGTACATTGAAAATGTGAATCATTTCATCAAAGGTTGCTTTTTCACCACCCACCATGATCGCTAATTTTGCTTCTCTTGCTCCTAAATCCCCACCAGATACTGGAGCATCCAATGACTTCATTCCTCTTGTAATTGCTTCTTCTTCAATCTTTTTAGCTAATGTAGGTGTTGAAGTTGTAAAGTCGATTAACGTCGTTCCTGGCTTCGCTGATTGAATAAAACCATTTTCTCCAAAAACAACTTCTTCCAAATCTGCAGGGTACCCGACCATCGTACAAATAACATCACAGTTAGGAGCTAATTCTTTAGGCGTTTCGTACCACTTTGCACCTAATTCTATTAATTCCATTGCCTTTTCTTTTGTTCGATTATAAATATGTAAAGTAGCTCCAGCATTGATTAAATGTTTTGCCATACTTTTCCCCATTACACCAATTCCAATAAAGCCTATATGAAGATCATTTAGTTTCATTTCATATCTCTCCTTTTTCTATTCCTTTCATAAAACTAACATAAATTTAGTGAATACAAAAGCTGAAACACTTTAAAGTTGTCATCATTTTACAAAACCATTTAATGTTAAACTTTACATTAAAAAATAAAACTGTTTGGGCTTCTAATACAATTTCTAGAGTAATTCAGAGCGTATTTGTTGACTCTAATATTGTAAGTCTCTATATTAAATAAAGTACATTTTGATACAACATACATAATGAATTTTGGAGGAAACCTTACATGAAAAATGAGCAATTCTTTGATATGATTCAAGAACGTAATTCTACTCGTGCATTCGATGGAACTACAGAAATTAGCAAGAGTGAAATAACAGAGCTACTAAATGCTGGAATGAAAGCACCATCTGCTTGGAATTTACAACATTGGAAATTCGTTGTATTCCACGGAGAAGAAGCGCAAGGTAAATTACTACCTGTTGCATACCATCAAAATCAAATTAAAGATGCGTCATGTGTCATTGCAGTATTAGCAGATACAGAATCAGCAAAAAATGTTGATCCAGTTTTTGATCCAGCTGTTAAAGCAGGATATATGTCACAGGAAGCGAAAGATAAGTTAAAAGCAAATGTTATAGGCGCATACTCTACAGAGCAACGTAATCGTGAACAAGGCATTCTTAACTCATCATTAGCAGGTATGCAATTAATTCTTGCTGCTACTGCAAAGGGTTGGAATACATGCGCAATCGGTGGCTTTGACGAGAATGCATTTAAAAAAGCTTTCCTAACTGATACTCGTTATATCCCAACAATGTTAATCGCCATCGGTAAAGAAAAAGTAGCTGGTCATCCAACGTCTCGATTCTCAGCAGAAGAAATGTCAATTTGGATTTAATTTAATTTAATTTAATTTAATTATGAAAGGATTCTGTTCAAACAGAGTCCTTTTTGATTATTAGAAAATCAGCAAATTATCTAAAACATGCAAACAAAAAACAACAGGCTTCCCTGTTGTTTTTTAATTAAATTTCATTTACTAATTTGACAACTTCTTCTGCAGTTGACATTGATAATGCTTTTTCAGCTAATTTCTCCATGTCAGCTTTTGATAATTTTGCCATTTGGCTACGAGCTGGAAGAATTGAAGTTGCACTCATAGAGAATTCATGCAAACCAAGTCCAACTAATAATGGAATTGCAAGAGCGTCTCCTGCCATCTCTCCACACATTCCTGCCCATTTTCCTTCTTTGTTAGCAGCATCAATTACCATTTTAACTAATCTTAAAATAGATGGATTATATGGTTGATATAAGTATGAAACTTGTTCGTTCATACGGTCTGCTGCCATTGTGTATTGGATTAAATCGTTTGTTCCAATACTAAAGAAGTCTACTTCTTTAGCAAATACATCAGCTAATACAGCAGATGCAGGAATTTCTACCATCATACCAATCTCAATTGTCTCAGAAACTTTTACATTTTCAGCGACAAGCTTTTCTTTTTCTTCTATTAAAACAGCTTTTGCTGCTCTAAACTCATCAAGAGTTGCGATCATTGGGAACATGATTTTTAAGTTTCCATAAATACTTGCACGTAATAATGCACGTAATTGTGTACGGAAAATCTCTTTTTGATCTAAGCATAAACGAATAGCACGATATCCAAGGAATGGATTCATTTCTTTTGGTAAATGTAAGTAAGATAATTCCTTATCTCCACCGATATCTAATGTACGAACAACTACCGGTTTCTCACCCATACTTTCAAGAACTGTTTTATACGATTCGAACTGTTCTTCTTCGGTCGGGAAATTGTCTCGTCCCATATAAAGGAACTCAGTACGATATAAACCTACACCTTCACCACCGTTATTCATTACACCTTCAACATCGTTTGGTGTACCAATATTAGCAACTAGTTCTACATGATGTCCATCTTTTGTAACAGTTGGTTCGTTTTTCAATTTAGCCCATTCTTGCTTTTGAAGTTCGAATTTCTCTTTTTTCGCCTTATATTCAGCAAGTTCTTCTTCAGAAGGGTCAACGATCACTTGGCCGTCTAAACCGTCAACGATTACCATTACACCATTTTCGATTTTGCTTGTTACTTCCTTCGTACCTACAACAGCAGGTATTTCAAGTGAACGAGCCATAATTGCAGAATGTGAAGTACGTCCACCGATATCAGTTGTAAAACCTAAAGCGTATTTGCGGTTTAATTGTGCTGTATCAGATGGTGTTAAATCTTCAGCGATAATAATGACTTCATCAGTAATATTCGCAGGATTCGAAATTGTAACCCCAAGAATATGTGCCATTACACGTTTCGTTACGTCACGAATATCAGCTGCGCGTTCCTTCATATATTCATTGTCCATGCTTTCAAACATTTGAACAAACATAGAAGCTACTTCATTCATTGCATATTCTGCATTAACATTTTCAGACTTAATTTTGTCTTTTACTGGGTTAACAAGTTCTGGGTCATTTAATACAAGGATGTGAGCAGAAAAAATTGCCGCTTTATCTTCACCAAGTTCAGCATTCGCATGATCACGAATTTTTTCTAATTCGGTATTAGAAATTTGAATTGCATTATCAAGACGAGAAATTTCAGCATCAACATCTGAAATTTGCTTCTTCGTGATATTTAATTCAGGATTTTCTAAGCGAAATGCTTTAGCAATCGCAATACCACTTGAAGCTGCGATTCCATTAATATGTAAAGACATTACTCGCCTAGGCCTTCTTTTTTCATTGTTTCTTCGATTGCAGCTAAAGCTTGATCAGCGTCGTCACCGTTTGCAGTAATTTTGATTTCAGTACCTTGTTGAATTCCTAAAGACATTACACCCATGATTGACTTTAAATTAACTGTTTTGCCATTGTACTCAAGATTGATATCTGAGTTAAATTTACCTGCAACATTTACTAATAATGTAGCTGGACGTGCATGAATTCCTGAATCTGCTGTTACTTTAAACGTTTTTTCCATTATATTTATCTCCTTTGTGATACATTTTACATTTTTGGTATAGACATTTGGCCTACTAAGAATATTTTATTAAAAGGGGTGCATAGTGTCAACTATACAACCCCTTTCAATTTGTTAACATTTTTCGATAATTTTACTTAATTTTGATGATCCCAACTTCACCTTTACCTTGCTTACCTGATTTTTCAATGACAACTTCTTGTCCTTCAGATAAATTCGTAAATACAACAGGAGTGATCGTTGATGGTGCATTCTCACGAATAAAGTGTAAATCAACTTTTACTAATTGTTGACCTTTTGTAACTTTATCCCCTTGTGCAACAAGCACTTCGAAGCCTTCACCATTTAATTTAACTGTATCGATACCAATGTGAATTAAGATTTCTTTTCCACCTTTTGAAAGAATACCGATCGCATGTTTAGTTGGGAATACATTTACAATTTCACCATCTACAGGAGAAACAACAGTACCTTCTGAAGGAATAATTGCAAAACCATCACCCATCATTTTTCCAGAAAATACCTGATCTGGTACTTCTGTTATTGGAATGATTTCTCCTTCAATTGGATTAATAATTTCTTCATCAGTTGATGGATTATTTGTTACTACTTTATTTTCTTCTTTTGATACTACAGGTCTTTTTCCTGTCATAATATCTTTAATTTGTGTTTTTAACGTATCTGATTTCGGTCCAAAGATTGCTTGAATATTGTTTCCAACTTCAAGTACTCCTGCAGCACCTAATGCTTTAAGTCGATCTTTATTTACTTCATCTTTTGCATTTACTTGAACACGTAAACGAGTAATACATGCATCTAATGAAGAGATGTTATCTTTCCCACCTAAAGCTTGTAAAATTTCATATGGTAATTCATTTGCAGGTGTATCATTTGTTGATTCTTCTGTTATAGCATCTTCACGACCTGGCGTTTTTAAATTCCATTTTCTGATTGCAAAACGGAAACCAAAGTAGTAAATAACTGCTAAAACTAAACCAACGATGATTACCCACCACCATCCAGTTCTATTAGGTAGAACACCGAATAATAAGTAATCAATTAATCCACCTGAGAAAGTCATACCGATTTTAACATTTAAGATTTGCATGATCATGAATGATAGACCCGCAAAGATTGCATGAATACCGAATAATACTGGTGCAACGAATAAGAATGAGAATTCGATTGGTTCTGTAATACCAGTTAAGAATGATGTTAATGCTGCTGATGCTAAAATACCACCAGCGATTTTTTTGTTTTCTGGTTTTGCTTCATGATACATTGCTAAAGCTGCCGCTGGTAAACCAAACATCATGAATGGGAATTTACCTACCATGAATGTACCAGCAGTTAAATCTACACCGTCTTTTAATTGAGCGAAGAAGATTTTTTGATCTCCGTGTACAACTAGACCTGCTTTATCAGTGTATGAACCAAACTCGAACCAGAATGGAGCATAGAAAATATGATGTAAACCAAATGGAATTAATGAACGTTCAATGACACCAAAAATGAATGCTGATAATGTTAAGTTCGCATCAATCATATTGTGTGAGAATGTGTTTAGACCGTGTTGAATTGGTGGCCAAATGAAACACATTAAAATACCAAGTAAAACTGAAAATGCTGCAGTAGCAATTGGTACAAATCGCTTCCCAGCAAAGAATCCTAAGTATGATGGCAAATCAATTTCAAAGTATTTGTTATATGCCCATGCAGCAAGAATACCGACAATAATACCACCGAAAACACCCGTTTGTAATGTAGGAATACCTAATACAAATGCATACGATGGATCATCAAATTTTGCAATATTTAAAGCTTTGTCTAAAACAATGTATTGTCCAACGTCTTTGAAAACGCTCATTGTTTTATTCATAATTAAGAAACCAACAATAGCAGCTAAACCTGCTACACCTTCACCACCAGCAAGTCCAACAGCAACCCCTACTGCAAATAATAGCGAAAGATTTCCGAAAATAATGTCACCTGATTGTTCCATAACTCTTGCGACTAATTGGAACCATGATGCATCTAAAAATGGTAAGTACTTTAATGTTTGCGGATTTTGAAATGCATTACCAAATGCAAGTAATAATCCGGCAGCTGGTAGAATTGCAACTGGTAACATTAATGCTTTACCAACTTTTTGTAAAACGCCAAAGATTTTCTTAAACATTGTTATCCTCCTTTTATCCAAAACAAAAAGGCATGAGATAGAAAAGTGATTGAAACATAATCTGGATATAGTTTCCCCTACCCGGATTAATTCATTCACATTTTTTCTACTCATGCCTGATCGAATCAGTAACACGTATTATGTGTACTTTATTCAGTTATTTGTTATGATTTCGCTTTCATTATATCTACGTCTTTAATAAAATACAAGCATAAAGTACTATTTTATTTTTTTATTTTACTTTGGACGAGTCTTTCTAAGTGGATTGTTAAATAAATTACTTCTGCTTCACTAGCTTTTTGGTTTAAAGAACTTTCAATTGACTTTAGTATTTTCCATGCTAAATCATAGCAAACGGGATATTCCTTTTTGAGAATAATGGCGAGTGCTGGTGACTCATCTGAAGATTGTCCATGTGATATACGGTCAATTAGAAAACGCAAATGACGGACTAATCTAGAATAATGAATACTATTTCGATCAATTTCAATTTTTAAATATTCTTCTATATACTTAACTAATTCTTTAATGATCTGAGAAAACTTATTTACATCCGATACGATCTCTTTAGATAAGTTACTTACAATATGCAGTGTAACAAATCCAACTTCTTCGATTGGTAAATTGATATCTATTTCGTTATTGATTAATTCAATCACTTCTTCGGCAATTTTAAAATATTCTGGATACATTGCTTTTGTTTCTTGTAGAAATGGATTTTCAACAATATAGCCTTCACGAATTCTTTTAATCGCATATATTAAATGGTCTGTTAATCCAATGTGAATTTGCTCATTTAACGTACTTCCTGTCTTCTCTGCAATGATATAAATGGCTTGTTGTAATGTACCAGCCAATTTTTCATCCATTATGCCAATTAACGATTTATACTGTTTTTGTTTCTGTTCATCTTTTAAGACAAACATTTTCTCAACTACACCATCTAATATTTGATCGCCTTTTGCCTTATTAAATCCAATTCCTTTACCTAAAAGGATAACCTCTGGGTGGTCCGGATTTTTAGCAATAAGAACGTTATTATTTAAAACTTTTTTAATCGTATAGAACTCCGACATTTCTCTATACCACCCCCATTTTAAAAATTAGCTTTATTATCATAACACAATATTAGAAAAATAGTTTAAAGAAAAATTGAGTTAAAAGAATAATTTTTATACAAAAAATATTCAAATGTTTTGCATCTTTAATATAGTAGGATAGAATATAAAAGTAAAAAATATAACAAGTAGGTGCTTAAAAACAATGATTAAATTATTTGTAAGTGATTTAGACGGTACAATGTTCCACCACGGAAAACTCTTTGAACACGATGTTGAGGCATTAAAAGAACTTGTAAATCAAGGTGTAATTCTTTGTTTTGCATCTGGTCGGTTAGATTATGAAATCGTCGAGATTATGGAAAGATTAGAAGGGAATTTTCATAGAATTAGTATGAATGGAACTTATATTTATTCAAACGATGGTGAGGCATTATTAGATGCTACTTTCCATCCAACCGTTGTCGGTAAAATATATGACATGATATCTTCGAATAAATTTTTAACGTATGTTGCTGATAACACTACATATTACATCGAAGAAAAAACGGATCTTGTTCATGAAATTGAAAAAAATTCAAACATGAAAGCAGTTGAATTAAAAACATTAAAAGAAGAATTAGGAAATAGTATTACGCCTAAAAAATATGTAGTAATTGGTGAAGATGATGATCTACTTGAATTACAAGCTGAACTACAAAAAGAACTTCCAGAATATATAACTTCATTTATATCAGCAAAAAATTGTTTAGATATCGTTCCTGCAAATGTAAGTAAGGGTTCTGCAATTCAAATTTTAATTGATAAATTGGACATTAAACCAGAAGAAATTGCTTGTATCGGTGATTCTTATAATGATATTTCAATGTTTGAATTAACACCTAATAGCTTTGCAATGGAAAATGCTGATGATGCTGTAAAAAAACACGCTGCTTATGTTGTTCCTTCAGTTTCTGAAGCTGTAAAGATAGCAAGTCAAATAAAATAAACATAACGAAAAAGGGTGCTTTTAAAAAGCACCCCTTTATTATGTTCTCTCTATATCTATTGTAAATCGATAGCGGTCTGCACGATAAATACAACTAACATATTCTAATGGAATATCGCCATTGATATACGTAATTTGATGCAGTTCTAATGCAGGCGAATCTTCTGCTACTTCTAAAACACTCGCATCACTTTCTGACATTAACGAAGCTTTAATCCATTTCGTCGCTTTTTCAATTGAATAACCAAGTGAAACCTCAAAATATTCATATAAAGAATGATTAAGCACCTGCTCATCAATTCTATTAACTAAATTTTTTGGTATATATGTGGTTTCAATCGCAATTGGTTGATCATTTGCTAGGCGACATCGCTCTATTTTAAAAACTTCAGAACCAATATCAATTGATAAAACTTCAGCTAAATACTCATCAGCTTCCATAGTTGAAAAACCTAATAATTGATTTGTTGGTGTTAGTCCAATTGAAGATATATCTTCTGAAAAGCTTTTTAAAAACTTTAATGATTCCTCTACCTCAATACCATCCTTAACAGATACAAATGTTCCAATTCCGCGTTTTCGACTGATTAATGATTCTTTAACTAGATTATTTAAAGCCTGCCTAATCGTCATCCTGCTAACATTTAGCATCTCACTTAATGCTTGCTCAGAAGGAATACGTTCACCAGGTAACCATTCCCCTGAGTTAATTTTATTTCTTAGAAACTCTTGTATCTGAAAGTAAATCGGTAGTGGCGAATTTTTATCTAACATCATTTATTTTCGCAAAGTGAGTATGCTTCTTCATCAACCACAATTGTTACATTGCTATGTTTTTGAAGTGCAGTTGCAGGACAGCCAATATCTTCTTTTCCATGAAGCATCTCTTTTACTGCCTCTGCCTTTTTTATACCTGATGCAATTAAGATAACTTCTTTTGCACGAAGAATTGATCCTATTCCCATCGTTACAGCATGTGTAGGCACATCTTCTTCATTTTCGAAATAAATTTTGTTAGCATTTCGAGTAGATTCTGTCAGTTCAACGATATGTGTTGGCGTATTAAATGGCGTACCTGGTTCATTAAAACCAATGTGTCCATTCTCACCTAATCCTAATAACTGTAAGTCAACTGGATGTTTTTCAAGTAACTCTTCATATTCTTTACATGCCTCATCAAGGTCTTTTACATTTCCATCTGGTAAATGGTTCTCTTTAAAATTTAAATGATTAAAAAGTTGTTCAGCCATATATGTGTGGTAGCTCGTTTGATCATCTTCTGCTAATCCTACATACTCGTCAAGGTTTACTGTCATTACGTGTGAAACATTTGGTTTGTGTTGACGGAATAGGTCATAAATCCCAAGAGGTGATCCTCCAGTTGCCAATCCTAATGTAAATTCCTGTTTACCTTCAAAAGCTTTTACTATTTTTTCATATGCAACTTTCGCAATTTCTTCTGCATTTTTTACAACGATTACGTTCATTTACTTCACCTCATCTATAGATTTACCAAGTCTTGTTGTATCAATTACATAATATTTTGTCGTCATTTGAACAAAGTCTGCATCTTTTCCTACCTCTAATGCGCCTTTGTTGACTAATCCAAATTCCTCAGCTTGATTAACCGATGTCATCTGAACTGCTTCTTCAGGGGTACAGCCTGTAAATTTCATTATATTTCTAAATGCATCATCCATTTTTAAAATACTGCCTGCTAATGTACCGTCAGCTAATCTTGCACTTTTTTCCTTTACAAATACCGGCTGACCACCTAATTCATACTCACCATCAGCTAAACCCTTTGCTCTCATCGCATCGGTGATGACACTAATTTTTTTCGCACCTTTTAGACGGTAAGCAAGTTTAACCATATCCGGATGAATATGTATTCCATCTGGAATTACTTCCACCATAACCTGATCATCAAGTAAAACATGACCAACTGTACCGACTTCACGGTGATGCATTGGTCTCATTTGGTTGTATAAATGTGTTGCATGAGTAATTTTTCTACCTTCAAAATCTGCCCCAATAGCATCAGAATGTCCGACTGTACCAATAACATCTGTTTTTTGAAGTTCTTGTTCTAACTCTTTTGCTCCTTCCACTTCAGGTGCATAAGTAACTAATTTAATGAGTCCACCTGCAGCGTCTTGCCACTTTTTAAATAAATCCACATCAGGATTTACTATATACTCAAGGGGTTGAGCCCCTGCTCTTTTCTTATTTACGAAAGGTCCCTCTAAGTGTATATATTCAAAGTGACCACCAAGTTCTTTTGCCTCTTTTAAAGCACTTAAAGCATTTTGGATATTTGAATGAGATTGAGTCATCGTTGTTGGAAAAAAGGTCGTAACTCCTTCTTTCATCATTTCTTTACTCATCTTTAAGATTGAACTAGGATTTGCATCCATTGCATCTACATCATATGCACCATGGATGTGAATATCAATCATACCTGGAATTACGATTGTTCCAGCTCCATCGACTATTTCTTCACCTTGCTCTACGAATTTTTCCATTTGATCGATACAAATTATTTTCTCCTCGTACCGAATAAATCCATTTTCAATTACATCTTTTCCAGTATAAATTTTCACATTAATAATTGACTTCAAATCATTTCCTCCTCCTTACCCGAGGGATCTACATCATCATTTGATTTAGAAAATAGTGTTTGCTTATTCCTAAATCACATTCGGATTCGATATAGTTTGATTGATTACTTTCTTACTTTTTATTTTATGATATATACACCTAGTTGTCTATACTACCTAACGAGTTTATTATATTGTGAATTTTGTATATCTTTAATACAACTACTTAATAAATGAAAGTTGCTTACAACGGAAGGTGCGAGACTCCTGTATGAGATACGGAAAAGTTGAGACTCCGCAGGCCAGCCGAGGAGGCTCAACTCACGCCCTGCGAAAAAGGGAGCATCCTGGAGTTGTAATCAACAAACGCATTTAAAAAAGTAACTTTATAGAAATCAGCCATAAAAAAAAGAAAAAGTACAAATCAAACCACTATGGATTCACTAATACTTCTTCTTTTTCAATATATAATTTTTTTCCATTTGTTGATAATTCAATGTCACCATAATCTACAGTGGCAAATTGTTTAATCCCTAAATGCCTTAATCGTTTCATGACAGATCGGTGAGGATGTCCGAATATGTTGAATTTATCATACGAAAGAATTGCTACAGATGGGTTTACTGCAAATAGAAATGATTCTGACGTTGACGTACGAGAACCATGATGTGGAATTTTTAGAACTTGTGCATCAATATTTTCATTTTTGATTAATCGTTTCTCGGCCTTACTTTCAATATCACCTGTTAATAAAATTGAAATTTCTTCATAAGCCACTTTTAAAACAATTGAACTATCATTATTTGTTCTAGATGGTTTACCACTATTTAATACAGTCATATCGACATTAGGGTCTAACTCTATTTTGTCATTTGTATTTGCGATTTGTATTGGAATATTTTTTTGAAAAGCTTCTTTCTTATATAGATAATACGAATGTGAATTATACTTTTTTCCACTATCTAAGATCGCTTTAATTTTTATTTGATTCATTACTTTTAACAAGCCACCAATATGATCAATATCAGGGTGTGTACTGATTAACAAATCAATTCTGTTAATATGTAGCTTTTTCAATTTTTTTATAACTGCATTCCCATGTTCAACATCTCCACCATCAATCAGCACTGTTTTTCCATTAGGTAGATTCATAAAAATACTATCACCTTGACCTACATCAAAAAAATAGACTAGTAAAGGATGAGTAATATATCCATAATTCACTGACCTAGCATCAATTTTTTCTCCACCTAAAAAAGTTGTAAAAAGGACTAATATACAGAGCAGTAGAGAGTAGCGTTTCTTTTTCATGTCCATTTCACTTCCTCCTACTATTATTTTCTCTTTGTAAAAACAAAAGTATGTATAATTCTACATAACAATTTTTTAAATTTCCCATAAAACTAAATCAATAAAAATAAAAAAACGCTGCAATCGATCACAGCGTTTTAAATATGTCTTCTAACCGATTCACAACTAATAATGTCTCACTAAATTGCTCAAACGGCTGATTTGTAATATAGATTCCATGCATCCCTAGCTTTAAAGCAGGTGAAATTTCATTCATAAAATTATCTCCAATCGAAACAACTTCATGTGGCAATACATTATATTCTTTTAAGATATTTTTCAGATGTTTCTCTGTTTCTAATGGTTTTTTTCCATCCGTAATTTCTAAATCAAAAAGATCTGTTAGACCTAAAAGTTTCAGTAATCTTGTAACATCCTCTCGATCCGAATTTGTCAACAACACTAAATGCTTTTCATGTTTAACTGATTTTAAGGCTTCTTTTAAACCTTTTATATAAGGTATAACAAATTCACTTGTAGCCATATATTCTTTTGTTCGATCATAACAATGATACACATCTCTTGCACCGTAATGGTAACTGGTTACAAGTGGTAGCCACCACCCATCACCAACAGGAATAAATGGTAAATCAAAATGATTTTGTTCATCATAATTTTTCGGTAATTTATCTCTTGATACTAATTGCCCTTCCCATGTATGTACTTGAATCGGCTTCATCGTAATTGGATCGAGGGTAATAATATAATCCAATTCTGAATCATATACCTTTCCTATTGTTAATGCATGGTCCATGTCTTTTATTTTTTGATAATCCTTCAGAAAAAGATCCCTTTTATTTTCACTTATTTCTTTTGATAAAAGATTTGCGTAGTAATCATAATGATCTGTTCCATCATATAGGGTTCCATCTAAATCAAATACGAAAACTTTAGAATTGTTAAGTATATTGTGCATTATTGACTCCTTAATTTACTTTGTCTTTTACATCTATTATATATTGAAAGTTCTCTTTTTTATTGTTTAGTTCAAATTCATAAAATAATACATACATCCCTTCTTTTGGAAAGGTTAATTCATATTTTAGCTTATCCTTTTTAGAAGTGTTTGTTAGAGATTTAAAAAATGAGCCATCTTCACTTACAACATAAATTTGATGATTTTTTAATCTAGGATGATGACTTTTAAACTGATTAAAATCAAAGGTGAGGACATTATTCTTTTTTGTTTGTAACGAGTTAAACAGTAATGTAACATGATACTTTGGTTGTTTCATCGTTAAAATTGAAGTTGGGAATAGCTCTAAATCAACTTCTTTATCGTCTTGAAATATCTTCGTACCGATTGTTTGTTCATTTAAGTAAGCACTAATATAATATGTTGATGTTTTTTTAAAAGGATACTTAAATGCAAAACGATTATTTCCTTTATAAACAGGCTCGATAATTTTATATGTACTAAGATGATCTGAGCTAATATAAAATTTGATTTTCTCACGCTGCGCTATACTCATTGACTTTGCATAAATTTTTACTTCCTGTGAATCCTTTCCGACAACTAAATCCCATTTTACTTTTTGTACATTTATTTCACTCGTTTTACTATTACCGTTAGATAAACGACTATTACCTTTCAATAAACTATTACCTAAAATTAAAAAAACTAATATCCCTACGCATAAAGTTGCTATATATCTAAATTTCATATCTTTGTCTCCTTTATATATAGAACTAACATATTTACCATATTAGACTTGGACAATTCTCATGATTTTTAGGTTGGAATAGTTTTAAAAGTAATCTTATATTATGTTTTCATAAACCATGCTTTCTTACCAAATAGATTTGTTTTTCAATTTTGAATGATGTTTCTAATATAGTTTTGATTGTTCAAACTATCAATTTTATTTTGGTTTCATCTGTACTCGGTTCCCCTTAAAAGTTTCATATTCACTCGCTAAATACGCACTACTTATTGAAAATTGACTTTTTTTTGTAACCTCTTTCATTATTTTGTTTCTTATGTAATAATAAAACTTTCCCATAAATTATCTAAACTGGATTATTTTGTTTTTCATATATTCTATACTTAATAAGTACTACGTGATCTACCTTTTTTCCTTTAAGTATCAGTTCAATTGAGAATGTTTTTTATTTGAAATGTAAAAACTAAATAAGTGTGAGTGCAGATAGTTTATCTATTTTAGATTTTTTAGGAGGTTTTACAATGAGTGTACATATTGGAGCAGAACAAGGCGCAATTGCCGACAAAATATTATTACCTGGAGATCCTTTAAGAGCTAAATACATTGCAGAAACATTTTTAGAAGATGTAACTTGCTATAATGAAGTTCGTGGAATGCTTGGGTTTACCGGTACATATAAAGGTGAACGAATCTCAGTACAAGGTACTGGAATGGGGATCCCTTCAATTGGTATTTACGTTAACGAGTTAATTAATAGTTACGGCGTAAAAAAATTAATTCGAGTAGGTACATGCGGTGCAATTCAAAAAGATGTTAAAGTTCGTGACGTTATTATTGCAATGACAACATGTACGGATTCTAATATGAATCGTCTAACATTCCCTGGTTTTGACTATGCACCATGTTCTAGCTTCGATCTATTAAAGAAGGCATATGATGGTGCAGTAAATCAAGGTTTAAACGTTAGAGTGGGTAATGTATTAACAGCAGACGTTTTTTATAGAGAAAACATGGATATGGTTCAAAAATTAGGAGACTATGGTGTATTAGCAGTAGAAATGGAAACGACTGCATTATACACAATTGCTGCCAAATATAATGTTGATGCATTAACAGTATTAACTGTAAGTGACCATATCTTCACTGGTGAAGAAACTTCAGCACAGGAAAGACAAACAACGTTTAATGATATGATCAAAATCGCTTTAGATGCTGCAATCGCTAAATAAAAATGAACAAAAAAAGCCTGGACAAAAATTCCAGGTTTTTTTTATACCTTTAATTAAGCTTTTATGTGTTGTTTTATTCCACATTTTTCATAAACGATTGTACAATGATAGTACTAACAATTTATTATTAGGAAGGTAGTTTATGAAAAAAAATCAATCAATATTATTTTTTACTTGGGTTGTGAGTATTATAGCAACACTAGGTAGTTTATCATTTTCAATTATTAATCACTGGACCCCTTGTTCCTTATGTTGGTATCAACGTATTTTCATGTATCCTATTGTTTTTATCATCGGAATTGCGTTTTATAAAAATAAAGTAAGGGACATTGTTTATATCTTGCCATTATCAGTGATTGGGATGTTTATTTCGATTTATCATATCCTGATTCAGAAAGTACCTGCTATGAAAGAATCTGCCACACAATGTGGTCCGGTTCCTTGTACTGGTGATTACTTAAATTTATTTGGTTTTATAACGATTCCAATGTTAGCCTTTGTTGCATTCTTACTGATTAACATAAGCACTATTTATTTATTACGTAAATCAAATTAATATTAACTTTTGTCTTTATATTTTCAAATCCAAAAAGTAAAAATCCTATAGAAAATAGCCAATTAAAATAATTCAAGCTGCTCGGTTGAGGATGGTCCAAATTCGATACCAAGCAGCTTCATTAATTCCTTCGCATTATCAGCTGCATCTCCACCTGAGTTATTATTAAATAAAATACATACTTCTTTCGTATGTCTTGATAAAGTTTCCAGTTTATCGACCCACTCACAGAGTTCTTCTCGATTATATCGATATAAATATCTAACCTCTCGCCAGTTCTCTTGTCCATTATGATTCCATCCGTAAACATTTCTTCCGTGAAATCGAATTAATGTAAGCTCTTTGTTTGTTGGGTGTAAAACAGTTGGTATGCTTCCCATTCCAGCTTGAGGTTCATCACAAATTGAATGGATCCAACCCTCTTCACTCATAAAAGATAATGTTTGGTCAGCATATTGTGGAAAGAACCAAGATTGATTCCTAAATTCCAATATTGCTGGGACAGATGTTAGCTCATTTTTAATTGTTCTTAAAAATTCCACGTTTTCCTTCTTACAATTAAACCAAGGTGGAAATTGAAAGAGGACACCCTTTAGTTTATTGTTTTCAATTAAAGGTTGAATTGAATCAAGAAAAGGCTTCAATAATTTTATTTGTTCTTCCTTTGAATAATTCTGTCTTGCGTGTCCAGTAATTCCACCATATGCTTTAACGACAAATGAAAAATCAGACGTTGTATGATTCACCCATTTTTGATAATTTGATTGTGGCATAATACTATAATAGGAAGAATCGATCTCTACTATTGGAAAGTGATTACAGTATTGTCGGAGTTTTTTTGATGAATGAATACGTTCAGGGTACAAACTATCATGATCGCCCCATCCAGTTACGCCAATTTTAATTTCCATAAACCGCTCCCATAAAACATTTTTTATTATATAATTATTACTAATATCAATTAAAATAAACAGAATTATTTGATATAATTATGTTTAGTATAAACTTATTTTAGTAGAAATAGGAGTATAGTGTAAATGAATACGGACACCGTAAATGATCTAAAAGCTAAAGTAGCTAAATTAGAAGAAAAAGTAGAGATTTATGAAAAAATTATTTCTTCGATTACACCAGGTTCATTTTTTTTAGAAAATTATTTAAATTTAATTAATAAACATTCATTATCATTCAATGGTACTGAACTTCCAGATGAAATTACAACTACCTTTTCTTCATTCATGTTAAAAAATAAAGAAATTCTTCAAACAATCTTTGATGCCATCCCACATCATATTCTATTCATAGATCCCAAGGGTATCATTCAGTTTTATAATGAACAATGTGCCAGAGACTTTAAAGTAAATATTGATGAATACGTCGGTAAACATATAAGAGAATTACTAAGAATTGAAGATAAGGAAATTGCACTTCTTAACACGCTTTATTCAGGAAAAGAAATTTACCATCACGAGATTCTAAATAAGAACTATGGAATCGTGAATACAAGGATTATTCGTGATATGAATAATCAAATTGAAAGTGTAATTGGTATATTTCATTTTTTAAATGATGCTAGAGATTCCGAGAAACTAGCCATTTCTGGTAGAATTGCTGCTGGTATTGCACATGAAGTACGTAACCCACTTACGACTGTTAGAGGATATCTTCAATTTGTTCAAGATGAAGCACCCGAGAGAATCAAACAATTATTTAATGACCTTTTAATCCCTGAATTAGATCGTGCAAACGGCATCATTACTGACTTTTTATCGATCACGAAAAATGCACCATATAAGCCTGAACCAGTTTGTTTAAACGATTTTCTCTTAAACTATATAAAACAATTGTTTTTTAGTGAAACGGTCATCAATAATGTAGATATAAAGTATAATCTCTCTGAAGAATTACATAAATATAAAGTTTTCTTTGATAAAAATCAACTTGTTCAAGTATTTCTTAACCTTTTCCATAATTCATTGGACGCTAAGAAAGACGGTAATCTACTCATTACAATTGAAACTCATGTAATTGATGATGAAATAGTGATTATTTTTAAAGATAATGGTTGTGGTATTCCTAGGACAGTTTTACCATTTATATTTGATGCTTTCTATTCTACAAAAGATGAGGGTACTGGACTTGGATTATCTCTTACAAAAAAATTAATACAAAATCATGGTGGATTCATTACTGCTACTAGTAGTTGTAATGGAACAGAATTTACGATTACATTGCCAATTAATTATGACGACAATAAAAATAGCATCGTTTGATGCTATTTTTTTCTTTTTTTAAATATAAAAAAACCATTCTGCAACAGCAAAATGGCTAATTTTTTTCTTTATTTATTATACATTTGATTTGGCAATTCCTTTATGGATAAAATCACATGATCTAGTTTTTGTTCTATACGATATAGTAAATAAAGTGTAACTCCGATTGGAAATCCAACTTCTTTTATCATACTGATCCAAAGCTCCATTTTTTCTCCCCCTTTACCTTACATATAAGAGGAAAATGAAAAATTTCTTTAAACAGTTAAAATGATTTTACCAGTTGATTTACGACTTTCTAACAATTCATGAGCAAGCTTCCCATCTTTTAATGAGAAAATAGTTGGGGATTGGACATTTATTTGTTTCGTTGCAATCCAATTAAACAATTCTTTACTTCTATTTATTCTTTCTTCTTTCGAAACAAGAACATTCCATAAATCTCCACCTGTTAATGTTTTTGAAGTATCCATTAACATTCTAGGATCAATATGAACTGGGTCTCCACCGGCCATTCCATAAAAAACAACTGTTCCGTGAACTTTTGTTGCTTCAAAACTATTCATAATGGTCGAACCAACAGATTCATATACTACGTCTACACCGTTTTTCTTTTTCATTAATTCTTTAGTTAATGAAACCCAATCTTCGTTATATAATAATACTTCATTTGCACCAATGGAAAGTGCTTTTTCTTTTTTTTCATTTGAAGAAGTTAGTCCGATAACCTCTCCACCTTTTAATCTAATCATCTGAGTAAGTAATTGACCTACACCACCTGCAACTGCATGAACAAGTGCAGTATCACCTGGTTTGATTTGATAACTGTCATTGACTAAGTAATGTGCTGTTAAACCTTGAAGCATAACAGATGCTGCGATTTCAAAACTAATTTCATCAGGGATTGGTACAATATGCGTTTCTTTCGCTGCAACATATTCTGCATTCGCATAAGGTACATCAGCAAATGCTACACGATCACCTACTTTATATCCCGTTACTGAAGATCCAATTTCAGAAATGATACCAGAACCTTCATAACCTAAAATATAAGGTGGATTCCCTGCCAAATGATAATTTCCTTTACGACGATAGATATCTGCAAAATTAACGCCAACAGCTTTCATTTCAATACATACTTCATCATCTGAAATCGTTGGTTTAGCGATTTCCTCATATGTTAAAACATCTGACGAACCAAACTCTCTAAAAACTAATGCCTTCATATTTCATACTTCCCAACATGTTTAAAATTCAAAAATAAAATCCTCATCTGTCAATTTTTCCACTGTAACTGCTTTTACATACCCGTTTCCTTTTACAGAGAAGAAATCATGATTCTTTGTATCAGTTTTTAGTCCATTTAAGACAATAGGATTAATGTCTTCATCATCAAAATATGATTCGAATCCTAAATTCATTAATGCCTTATTTGCATTGTAACGAATAAATTTATTTACTTCGTCCACTAAACCGATTGATTCATAAATTTCTGCGGTATATTGCAATTCAATATCATATAACTGAACTAATAATGACATTGTTTCTTTATATAGTCGAGCTTTTTGTTCATCTGAAAATTCAACATAAATTTGTTGTGCAAGTATACCTACAAATACGCCGTGAATACTTTCATCACGTAGAATCAGGTTAATAATCTCACCACTAGCCGTCATTTTTCCTTGGCCAGCTAAGTATAACGGATAGAAAAATCCACTATAGAATAAGTAACTCTCTAAAAATACACTAGCTATCATTGCCATATATAATTCTTCTGAAGATACGTCGCGCTTTAATAAATTTAAATAATATGAAGAAATCAACTCAGATTTTTTCGTTAGGATTGGATGTTCATCGATCCATTTAAAAAGGTGATCAATTTCATCTTCAGTTGCAAGCGTTGTAAAAATATGTGAATAACTTTTCGCATGGACTTCTTCCATTGCACCCATAAATGCTAGTACACTTTTTGCTTGTAAATTTTTCAAGTGTACTAATATAAGTGGCATCCCTTCTCCACCTTGTTTCGTATCTAATAAAGTTAATCCACCCAACACTTTTATAAACGTATCTTGCTCATCCTTTGTAAGTGTATTCCATGTATTCTTATCAGACGAAACAACAATCTCTTCTTCAGTCCAAAATTGCGATAAATTTTGCTTCCAAAATACTAAACTAAAATCATCTTCTTTTTTATTCCAGTTTACAGCTTTCATCTAAAATGACCCCCTACTCACTAAAGAAAGCCCGAATATATAGATGTAGTATCATTAACATTCTCTATATACGAGCTTCCCATAGACTTACTCATTAAATTTTCATATCATCGTTCTATTTTCTATACATTTTGTGCTTTTTAGTATTGTTTAGACTGAACAGCTAATACACTCTTCCACACTCAATTTTCTTGTACGCGTATAATATAAACTTTTCAAGCCTTTTTTATTAGCATAGATATAATATCTTGCTAGTTCTCGGGTTGAAATATCACTATTTACATATAATATAGAGCTGATTCCTTGATCAATATGTTGTTGGATTTCAGCAATTAGATCAATTAATTTGTATTGATTTATATCGTAAGCCGACTTGTAATACCAGAAGCTTTTTTGTGATAAATAAGGCATTGGATAATAAGTTGTAGAATTTGCATATGTTCTAGATTCAATTACATTTACAATTGGCATAACTGAAGAAGTAGCGTTTTGAATGTAGCTAATTGATTGTGTAGGAGCTATTGCTAAGCGGTAGCTGTTGTATAAACCATATGCTTGTACTTGCTTACTTAATGTAACCCAATCAAATTCATTTGGAATATAAATTCCATTAAATAATTCTTTTACTTTTTCTGTTTTCGGTTCAAAAGATTGTGTTTTGTACTTATCAAAATAAGTACCTTTTGCATATTCACTTTTATTAAAGTCTTTAAATGTTTTTCCAGTTTCTTTTGCAATAAACATACTCTTTTCTATTGAGTAATAGTTCATCATCATAAAGAATGTACGTGCAAAATCCTTTGCTTCTTCACTTTCATAAGCAATTCCATTCTTTGCAAAGTAACCATGTAAATTCATTGCACCTAAACCAACAGAATGAAGTTCATCATTTGCTTTTTTAACAGTAGGTGCATTTTCGATTTCAGTCATATCAGATACAGCCGTTAATGCTTCAATTCCAACATGAACTGATTCTCTAATTGCTTTATTTTCCATTACATTCACAATATTTAATGAACCTAAATTACAGTTAACATCACGATTAATTACATCCTCTGATCCATAATTGTTGATCTCAGATGTTTCTTGTAATTGAAAAATCTCAGTACACAGATTTGACATTTTTATTTCGCCAATATCTTTTAAAGCATGCTGGTTGTTCGCGTTTGTTTTATACATTAAGTATGGATAACCAGATTCAAGTTGAATTGCCGCAATCTTAACTAATAAATCACGAGCTGATAAATCAAGTTTTTTCTTTTTAATTTTATCATTTTTTAAAAGTTCATCGTATTTTTCATCTATATCAATATCATCTAAATGCATGCCATATTCCTTGTAAACCGTATAAGGTGCAAATACATAGAATGGCTCATTTTTTTCTGCAAGTTCAAAGAATTTATTTGGAACAATTAATCCAATCGATAAAGATTGAATTCGACTTTTCTCATCGGCGTTAATTTTTTTCGTATCAAGAAACTCAATTACGTCCCAGTGGAAAATATTTAAATATGTTGCACCAGCACCTTTTCGTTGGCCAAGCTGGTTCGCATATGAGAATGAATCTTCTAATAGCTTCATTACAGGAACAACACCACTTGCAGCGTTATCAATTTCTTTGATTTGTTCTCCACGTGCTCTAAGCTTAGATAAATTCAGTGCAACGCCACCGCCAATTTTTGAAAGTTGCATTGCTGTATTAATTTGAAAACCAATTGAGTTTAAACTATCATCCATTTCAAGTAAGAAACATGAAACCATTTCACCTCTTCTACTTCTACCAGCATTCAAGAATGTCGGAGTAGCAGGTTGATAGTTTTGTTGAATCATCATTTTCGCCAAATTTAATGCTTTATCAATATTGCCTCGTCCTAAATAAAGAGCAACGATCGCAATTCGATCTTCATATCCTTCTAAATAAAACTTTCCATCGTTTGTTTTTAATGCATAGTCCTTAAAGAATTTAGATGCTGCCATATATGATTGGAAAGTAAATCCAGCTTGATAAACTAGTTCATACATTCTTTCAATCTCAGTAAGGGAGTATTCTAATTCTACCTGATAATAATAGTTTTCTTGAGTCATATACTGTAAGCGTTCTTTAACAGAAGAGAATTGAATTTTTCTATCTTCTACTTCTTTTAGGAAACAAAGTAACGCTTCTTTATCTTTTTCAAGATCAAAAAAACCATCCTTTTTAATTGTTAATTCATTATTCAGCTCAATATGTCTCAAGCTTTTCCACTCCCTCAAGAAAATATTGTATATCACGACTTGTCCCTGACATTTCGAATTTTGACAAGACCGGTACGTTATATGTTTTGGCAATTTTATCTGCACTGGCTGCAAATAAATCTCCCCAGTTTCGATTGCCACTTGCACTTACTGCTCTTAGGTAATTTGAATTTTTCTCCAAAAAATGATGTACATTGTCTGGAACACTTCCAAATCCAGTAGTGTAGGTTACAAGAATATAAGGTTCTTCGATTTTTAGTCCATCTTTTATTTGAATTGACGGCATTCTAATTTTATTGACAAAACGCTTAACATTGCCCGTCATTGAACTGTAAACTATCACCATAGGATCACCTCATTTTATATGTAAGAATATTTTATGAATATTTAAAAATCTCATGTTATATACCTACATATTGTATTACCTTTTTAGAACAAACACAATATATAGTTTCCTAAATATAAAAATAAACATTTCGACAATCTTACTCAGAATGAAACAATAAGAGAAATTTAACAAATTATGGAGAAGAGTGCAATAAAGTGTAAAACGATTTTTTTGTCAATTGAGCCATACCGAGAAACATAAAAAAAATACCCAATAACGCCTTGCAAAATAAGAAAAAAGTCAAAAAAACTTTTTTTTTTTGCAATTGGTTTCATGAGTACTTCTTAAAAAGTTATATATTTTTAAATATTTGTTAACTTCTTGCTTCTTCTATATATGTATAAATTACATCGCCACCATGCTGAGCAATTCCTCGGAAGTGTTTAAAGTCCTCTCGATTCACAATAATTTGTCTAAAGTTTAAAAAATCTTCTTTTTTGATCAATATTTGTGTAATTTCACCGTTTTTAAGTTGTTCAATACCATTCAGCATTTCATTTTGTTCCATATTCTCACCCTTTAATAATAGTTCTAATCTTGATTACTGTTTTAATGCTTCACTCTAACATTATCAAAGATGTTAATATATGAAAACTAAATTGTTACGTCTAAAATTTTCTCTGTGACAAATACATTTGAATCTTCATTCTTAACTAGAATGACTTCAATTTCTCCATCTATTATGACTAAAAATGCTTTTGGTATTAATTCCAACCCAGTGCCAAGACATTCAAAATGAACTTTTGCATGTCCCTCACCTAGTAGAACGACCATTTCAAAAAATGGAATGACAATGATCTGATCAAAAAATAAAATTGGATCACCAATCAAAGTATTACTGCCAACAAATTCTTTTATTTCTTCTTCTAAATCATACTGTAAATCTTCAATCCATTTCTTCAAGAAAGTAACCTCCAAAGAGTGCTACATCCATTTTTTACCCTTCTTGTAATTTTTAAACATATTTTTGAATTTAAATTGACTAAATTGTAAAAAATATTCAATTTTCTCTTTACCTTTAAACCGTTTTCATGCATTATAAAAGGTGTAAAATGAAAACTTTTTATTAGGAGATACGCTCATGAAAATTGCAGAAGCTGGAAATATCATTGAGTTTAAACAAGGGTTAAAAGGAAAAGTTCAAAAAGTGAATAAAAATTCTGTCATAGTAGACATATCGATAATGGAAAACTTTAGAGATTTAGAAATGGAACCGCTTACAGTTGTTAACCATAAAAACTATAAAATTGTAAGAACCGCAGAATAATTGTTCAATAGATGTCGTTCGACAAACGCATTTCGTGGTCCAGTAACGTTTTAATTTAATCATAAATAGTCATTTACCACGTCTTGTTGAGACTAGTGAACTAAGCAGATTATAAATTGTAAATGTTTTGTTGTATTTTAGAGAAAAATAATAGAAACCTTACTTACATACTTCTACTTTTTTTTGAATTTTGTAAAATAATAAGCGTTTCAAATCATCCTTAAGTCCCGTGTGCATCACGGGACTTTTTTTTATGATTACATTTGTTAATGTGAGTAAATTGGATAAATTTTTCAGATTTGGACATAAAACCAAAACTAAAAAAATTGAAAGGAGCAATTTTATATCATTTAGTTTCTTTGTCCAATTCTTTAAAAGATTTTACTTTCTCATGTGGTTGTTGGTTCGTTTTTCTTTCATTCCAAAAACGTTCTTTTTCACTTTTTGATTTTGTCATCATTCCACCCCCTTAAGTAATTTCGTTTTTTATCCTTTCACAAAATTGTAGATTATATGTAATCTTTCATTTTTACATATTTTAGACAAAATTCACATGTGAAAAATAGCATTTGAAATTTGGTGAACTTCAAAAATTCATTTTGTTAATGACTATTGATTTATTCACCTCAAATTAGAAAGGAAGGTATTGAATGAACTTTTTAACAAAATTTAGTTTAAAAAATTCAGTAGCCGTTTTTATTATTTCATTTTTATTAATTTTTGGAGGGTTGTACTCTTATTCAAAATTAAAGGTTGAGGAGCTTCCAGATATTGAATTTCCGGCTATTTCTGTTCAAGTAGTATACCCTGGAACAGCACCAGAGGATGTAAATGAACAAATTACGACGAAACTTGAAAATTCTTTTAAATCAATTGAGGGTATTAAAACTTTATCAAGCTCGTCATTTGAAAGTGTATCTGTCATTAATTTAGAATTTCCATTTAATACAGACATGGATAAAGTTGAACAACAAATTAATTCAACCCTTAAGGAAGCTGGCCTACCTGAAAATGTAACATCAAAAGTTGATCGTTTTTCATTCGGCTCCTTCCCTATCTATTATCTTTCTGTATTTTCAAAAGATGGTTCAAATATTGAAAATGTTTTAGATGAGGAAATTGTTCCTGCATTAAACAAAATCGAAGGTGTAAACAGTGTCTCTATTGGTGGGGGAAAATCGACTTCGCTATCGATTGAATTAGATAAAGAAAAAATCGCAAAATTAGGTCTTTCTTTATCAACCGTTAAAGATCAAATTAACGCAAAATTCCTTTCATTCCCTGCTGGAAAAATAACTGATGGTGATATTAAAGTTCCTATTCGAATTGAAGAAAAACTTGATACCATCCAAAAATTGAAAGATTTAGAACTACAAATTACATCTTTTGGCACAACTACTAATGAATCACAAACAGTACACCCAAAAGTTTTATTAAGTGATGTAGCTAAGATTGAATCGATTACTTCTCAAGATGAACTAATCCGATACAACGAAAAAGATTCGATTTCTATGGCGATTACAAAAAAACAAGATGCAAATACAGTTGAAGTAGCAGATAAAGTGATAAGTGTTCTTAATAAGTATAAGAAAGAAGTTTCTTATAAAGTAGGTTATAGCTCTGCAGAAGGTGTAAAGCAATCTGTTGAATCACTTGTAAAGGAAGGCTTGCTAGGTGCAGTATTTGCTTCGATTGCAGTGTTATTATTTTTACGAAATGTCCGAGCAACTTTTATCGCAATTATTTCGATTCCATTATCTTTATTAATAACATCAATCTTCTTACTAGAATTGGATATCACTTTAAATATTATGACGCTAGGTGGGATGGCAGTTGCTGTTGGGCGCGTAGTTGATGATAGCATTGTTGTCATTGAGAACATATTCCGTCGAATTCGAAAATCAAAAGAAGGCATGTCAAATGAATTAATTCTTTCTTCTACGAAAGAAATTCTAAAAGCAATCACGTCTTCAACCATTACGACAATCGTTGTATTTTTACCACTTGGAGTAGTTGGCGGTTTCACTAGTAAAATTTTCTTACCATTTGCCTTAACGATCGTCTTTTCATTACTGGCTTCTTTATTGGTATCAATTACAATTGTGCCAATTCTTGCTCGTTATTCATTTAAGAAAGTACCACCAGAAGAAAAAGAGGAAAAACTTCAAATTTGGTATGGTAAATTAATTGAAAAATCGTTAAATCGTAAATGGATTGTAATCGTTTTAGCGATTGTATTACTTCTTGGTTCATTTTCGTTAGTTGGCAGACTAGGATTTACATTTATCCCGAATGAAGCATCTAGAGCGATTATTGCTCAATTAGAGTTACCTTCTTCGACTTCAATTGAAAAAACAAATGATGTTTCTTTAAAATTAGAAAAAATGTTTTTAGATATGGATGAAGTAAAAGAAATCTCTACTGGGGTTGGTAGTCGTGACTTTATGACAGGATTAAAGACTGAAAATAAAGCCAGTTACTTTATTAACCTGAAAGACAGTGCAGATGTAGATACTTTTATTAAAGAAACTAAAAGTAAAATGGAAGAAGTAGCTACTTCAGAAGTAAAAGGCGCAAAAGTTGGATTACAGGAAAATTCATCAAGTGGCCCTCCTTCCAATAATAATGTTGATATAAACTTGTATTCAAATAACTTAGTGGCTCTTCAAGAAAGTGCAAAAAAAGTTGAAGAATACATGAAAGACAATGATGATTTAAAATATGTAACAAATAATTTCTCAGAAAAACAAAAACAAGTTATTGTTTCTATTGATGAAGAGAAAGTATCAAAAAATGGAATCTCATCAGGTTACATTTTAGGATTGGTAGCTGATCAAACAAACCCTATCAGTTTAGGCACATTAAAAATTGATGGTAAAGACCAAAATGTACAGATTACTTATAATAAAGAATTACAATCTATTGAAGATATTAAAAAGATCACTCTCTTCGGTAAACTTGGACCAGTCAAACTGTCTGATGTTGCAGATGTTAAATCAGTCGAAACTTATTCTACGATTCAAAAATTAGATGGCAAGGTATATGCGAAGGTTTCTGCTCAAATTAAAGGAAAAGATATCGCAAAAGTAACAAATGATGTTGTAAATGGTGTGAAAAAAGAAATAGACCTACCATCTGATGTATCACTTAAAGGTGGTGGCGGAAGCGACGATACAATGCAAACCTTTAAAGATTTAGGGGTTGCTATGGGTGTAGCGATTGGATTAGTTTATTTAACAATGTTAATTGCTTTTGGTAAGGCTAGAATTCCATTTATCATTCTCTCTGCCTTAGTATTTGTTCCGATCGGATCATTTGTTGCGCTGTTTATTGCAGGCGAGCCATTGTCTATCAGTGTAATGATTGGATTATTAATGTTAATTGGTATCGTTACTACAAATGCAATTGTATTAGTTGATCGCATTGGTCAAAATATTGATCAAAAGCAATTACCACTTCGTGAAGCGATAATTGAAGGTGGTAAAACACGTCTTCGTCCGATATTAATGACAGCATTTGCAACAATTGCTGCATTATTACCTTTAGCACTGACAACATCAACAGGAACTTTAATCTCAAAAGGATTAGCCATTACAGTAATAGGTGGATTAACTTCATCTACCTTACTAACGTTAGTATTCATCCCAGTAGTATATGAATTATTCTTCTCACGTAAAAAGAAGAATAAAGTTAAAAAAGAGAAATCGACTATTGTTAACGGGTAATCAGTAGAAAGTAAAATGATTTGCAATGTTACCCAATTTAATAAAAAAGAAGTATAGATGAACCTGTACCCTTTCTTCTCTTTTTTCATTTAAAAAAACTCCGATTCAAAATAGCGAATCGGAGTTTTCTTATTATAGGTTATGATCATTAACCCCATCTAACCATTTTTTGACCGGTGTTAATGTATTTTCGATACTTCCTTCTTTAAATGGTGATTCTAGTTTTGCTTCACTTACTAGACCTAAAAATGATTTACTGCCTCCTAATTGACATAAGCCAACATAGTCAGACCACGCTGCATCACGATCTTCATGCATTTTATTCCAGAATTGTAATGCACAAATTTGAGCTAATGTATAATCAATGTAATAGAAAGGTGATTGGTAAATGTGACCTTGTCTTTGCCATAAGCCACCTTTTTCTAAATAGCTATTGCCATCATTTACGCGATGAGGTAAATATTTTGCTTCTAATTCTTTCCAAAGACCATGTCTTTCTTCTGGTGTTAATTCTGGTTTTTCATAGATTGCATGTTGAAATTCATCAACCGCAACACCATAACTAATAAATGTAACGGCACTACTTAAATGAGTAAAGTAATATTTCTCTGTATCCTCTTTAAAGAAGTTTTCTTGCCACGGCCAAGTAAAGAATTCCATACTCATTGAGTGAATTTCACAAGCTTCATATGTCGGCCAATAATACTCTGGCGTATTAAACTTACGACTCTCGTAAACTTGGAAAGCATGACCTGCTTCATGCGTTAAAACATCGATATCTCCTGAAGTTCCATTAAAGTTAGAAAAGATATAAGGTGCTTTGTAATTAGGGATATAAGTACAATAGCCTCCTCCCTGCTTTCCTTCTTTCGCAACTAAATCCAATAAATCTTCATCAAGCATGAATTGGAAAAATTCACTTGTTTCTTTTGATAATTCATCGTACATTTTTTTACCGTTTTCAATAATCCACTCCGGACTACCTTTTGGAGTAGCATTTCCAGTTACAAACTCGAATTTATCATCATAATAGTAAAGCTGATCAACACCAATTCTCTTTGCCTGACGCTCCCTTAATTCGGTAGCAATCGGTACAATCGTATCATATACTTGGTCTCTAAACTTTTTCACATCGTTTGCATTATAATCTGTTCTTAACATTCGAGCGTATGCTAATTCAACAAAGTTAGAAAAGCCTAATTTATTTGCAATACTAGAACGAATTTTTACTAACTTATCAAAAATTAAATCAAATTTATCCTGATTTTCTGAGAAATAACCAAAGTATGTATCATAAGCAACTTTTCTTACTTCTCTCCTTATCCTCGAAATGAGCTGAAATTTGTGCTAATGTTTTCACCTCTCCGTAAAAAGGGAGCTTAGCTGCGGCAACCAATTTACCATATTCAGTCGTCAATTTATTTTCTTCTTGTAGATCAGGAATTACCTCTTCACTTAAAATTTTCACTTCACATTCAGCTAATGCAAATAATTGTTGACCATACTTTTCTTCTAATTGCTCTCTGAAAGGTGAACTAATCAACGCTTTATAATACTGCTGACCATATGATTGAACAATTGGCGTATTCTCATCGAAAAAAGCTTGCTCATCTTCGTAGAATTTATCATTCGTATCGATAGAATGACGAATTGCACAAATATTTTCCATTGTAGAAAATTCATTTCTTAAGTCATTAATTTCATTCATTGCTAACTCTTGCTCAAAAACTGTTGAAGCATCATAAAAATTTTGTAATCGTTTTTTAAAGTCTTCTCCGAAATTTTTTATATTTGGTCTAATGTATTGGTAATCTTGGAAACTCATGATTATCCCTCCATTTTGTGTGATATTGCTATTATATAAAAAAAAGTCTAGTAAAAAAACCATAATTTAAACTAATTTCTGAAAATTTAAAATTATTAACGTATGACTAGATAAGTATTAATTTTATCCGATAGTAATATAGAAGATGAGTTTTATTGTAAAAAAAATGATACTAAATGACCTTTTCGTTTTATTTTTGAATAAATACAATAAATCTAAATGAAAAGTAACATTTTTATACAATAAAACAGATTTAGCGACATAATTTTACAAACACATAAAGATTTTATAGAGAGAGAGGAATTTTGGGGATATGGATAAAAGCTCGGTTATAGGTATTATATTAGGATTTATTGCAGTTGGAGTTGGGATGGTATTAAAAGGAGTTTCGCCTGCTGTATTAGCGAATCCAGCAGCCATCTTAATTATCATTCTTGGAACAATTGCAGCCGTTGCAATCGCATTTCCGATGAGTGAACTAAAAAGGATACCCGCATTATTTAAAATTTTATTTGGTAAAGAAGAAAAAGAAAGTGTTTTAGATGTCATCCAATTATTTTCTGATTTAGCTGTTGTAGCTAGAAGAGATGGGCTTTTAGCATTAGAAGCAAAATTAAATGAAATTGAAGATACATTCTTAAAGTCAGGCTTAACATTAGCAATTGATGGACAATCACCAGAATATATTAGGGATGTTCTTGACGAAGAAATAGATGCAATGAAAGAACGTCATCATGCTGGTGCTTTAATCTTTACACAAGCAGGAACATATGCACCGACACTTGGAGTTTTAGGGGCAGTAATCGGATTAATAGCCGCTCTTGGTAATTTAAGTGACACTGATTTACTAGGTCATGCGATCGCAGCTGCTTTCGTTGCAACATTAATGGGTATTTTCACTGGATATGTTTTGTGGCATCCATTTGCAAACAAATTAAAGCGTAAATCTAAAGCAGAAGTGAAAAGAAAAGAAATTATGATTGAAGGTATTTTATCAGTATTAGAAGGTCAACCTCCTCGATTAATTGAACAAAAATTAGCAGTATACTTACCAATTAAAGAGCGTATGTTAATCAACTCAGGAGAGAAAGCTGATGAGTAAAAAGAAAAAACATGAAGATTACGAGGAGCATATTGATGAAAGTTGGTTAATACCTTACGCGGATTTACTGACTTTATTATTAGCACTTTTTATCGTTCTATTTGCTTCAAGTAGTGTTGACGCAACTAAGTTTAAACAAATCTCTGATTCCTTTACAACCATTTTCAATGGCGGAACTGGCGTTATGAATTACCCGACTGAGACAATCCCTCAAGAAAATCCTAAAGGTAGTTCAAATGAAAAAGATAATAAAGGTAATGGAGAAACTACTCAAAAAGAACTAAAAGAAGTAAAAGAAAAAGTAGACCAATTTATTAAAAATAATAAACTTCAAAGTAGTCTAAAAACTGAATTAACTGATGAAGGCTTATTAATCACAATTACAAACGACGTTTTATTTGATTCAGGGAGTGCGATCGTCAGAACAAGTGAACGAAGGATTGCAACACAAATTTCTAATCTATTGATCTCTAACCCACCTTTAAGCGTTATAATTTCAGGGCATACAGACAATGTACCGATTAAAAATGAATTGTTTCAAGACAACTGGGATTTAAGTGTTACACGTGCTGTAAACTTTATGAAAATCATGTTGGAAAATAAAAAATTAAAACCACAATCATTTAGTGCAAAGGGTTATGGAGAATATAAACCAATTGCTAGTAATCATACACAAAAAGGTAGAGCAAAAAATAGACGTGTTGAAATTTTAGTTCTTCCAAGTAACACGAACCCAAATACGAAATAATGACAATGAAAAAAGCTCATCTAAAGTGAGCTTTTTTCATTTGTTCCATGATATCCGATTTTCTTTAACAAGTGAATTAAGAAATTTTTCTCCTCGTCTGAAAGGTCACTCATTTGTTCATGTAAGAATTGTTCATGTATTGGGAATATCTCATTCATTAAAGTATTTCCGCTATCTGTAATCTCTGCATAAATGACTCTTCGATCAGCACTGCATGGATTACGTACGACAAGCCCTTTTTTCTCTAATTTATCGACTACATAAGTGATACTTCCGCTCGCAATTAAAATCTTCTCACCAATATGCTGAAGTGGCTGATTGCCTTTATGGTACAATAACTCCAAAACAGCAAACTCAGTCGGATTTAGATTAAATTCTGCAATTGATTTATTGGCAGAGTCATTTATTTTTCGATGCGCTCGAGATAATACAATAAATAGTTTTAATGAAAGCTCTATTTCATCTCTATTTGTCTCATTCATACTTATACTCCTTTAATTCCAATTAAATACTCTATCTATTTTATGAATACCTTATTGTTTCATATTACGGTTTTTCGATGATAAGATACGGCTCGATAATCCTTGAGAGTTTTTCTGATATGAAATAATAAGCTCATCTAATTCTTGACTGGCCCTTAATGTAAGTTGTTCATTCAAACCTCTAGTTTCCGCAAAAAATACCATTTCTTCTCTTTTTAATGAGATTGATAATAATAAATGGCTGAGTTGAGATTCATTCATTTACACTATTTCCCTTCCGCAGGATTGTTGTTAATAAATAAACTTAATAATAGAAAGTATTTTTTTGTCTACTATTCATTTTATCTCATATTTCTAAAGTGATACAAGATGAAACCTACTAAGTTAACTTACTTAGTAGGTTTTTTCTACAATTATATATAATAGTTCTTCTTACTTTATTAATTAGACGACTTTCAACGAATTCCTTCTTATATTGATTAAATTTGATATAATCTTACCATAAATTCAATAAAACATTAAATTTTAGAATAAATATAGAAGATTGTTGATTTTTAAAATAAATATGTATGATTTTTAAACAAGAAATTATGTATTTTTCATTTCAACTTTATTCAAAAATTTTTTAATTTTAATGATCAAGTACACAAGACTATAAGTTCAATTATTAAATAAAAAGGCTCAATTAAAAAAGAATATTGATTTCCATTCCAGGTACTTCGCTTTCCGTGGGGCGTGACGACCCTGAGCCTCCGGGTCCACACGAAGTGGATCATGCATGCGTTACGACAGGACGTCGTGGTTTTAGCATACCTACCTTGCTTGGCCTCCGGGGTCTAAAGTTTCCCGCATCTCCCATAGGAGTCTTCGCACCTTCAATTCCAATTACTCTCGAACCGGTTATTCTCTTTCATACTCGAATTGTATTTAACTAAAATTAACAATTAATATTAACCGAGCCAATAAAAAAGCTAAAAATATAATGAAATACATCCATCATTACATTTTTAGCTTTACATATATTAATTTCCGGCTTTTATTTTATGGCCCTGTATCATCATCATTTTAACTTTATAGCTAATGAGGAACTCAATTCCTTCCAACCATTTCTTCGTCTCTAGAGGCGTTCTCCCCCAGACAGTTATCCCATGGTTCCTAACAAGGACAACTCCATAATCATTTGTTAGAAATGGTGTATAGGAGCGTTTAAACGCTTCCATATCCTGTGCATTATCAATAATAGGAATCGTAATTTTGCTATTTGTATAGGAACCTGTAATGATATGAATCATTTCATTATCTTCAAGTTCTACTTTCCCTTCATCTCCAAACAGTTCAGAAATAATATTATTGTCAACCGTATGTACGTGTAACACACATGCAGCAGACGTCTTTTCATAAATATTGGCATGAATTAATGTTTCAAGGGAGGGTTTTAATACAGTATCAAAAACTGGCTCCCCTATGTTATTAACAACAATAAATTCTTCATCACATCGCGCTCTTTTATCTTTTTCATCTGCTGTTACTAGGAATAATAACGGATCATCAGAAATCTTCATTGATAAATTCCCACTTGTACCATAAAACCAATCCCGCTTTGCCAAGTCACATTTAATATTTGCAAGTTTCTTCCACTGTTCTAAGAATAAACTCATTCTTACACCTCCATTTAGTTAGACTATCTATTGGCATGCCTTTAAAAATTCAAACTATTCTTACTATTTTATAAAATTATGTCATGCATCCAACTTCATTGTCAATAGTTCTAAATAAATGAACAAACTCCAATAATTTACATCAACATTCTTTTTTTGATAATCTTTATTGATTTAATACTTTTTTTACTTCTTGTTTTGACAATACCCCAAACTTATTACATAAAATTGTAAAAAACACTATTTTTCGATTCATCATTTTGTCCTTTCTTTCCTTAAGGAAACTTTTTTGTATTTAGTAAATTATATGAAATCATCATGCAAATGTGATAATTACGTAGTTGATTCTATAAATTTTCAGTAATAAAAATATTGGCTGTTTTCGTATATATTTACGTTCTCCTCCGAAATCTCGTAACTTTCATCTCATCAACTTTTGTCTTTATTCTTAAATCCATTATCTACATTTAGAAATTCTTTAAATTTGTGATAAAATAAGACGACTAAAAATAAGGCTCTATTCTAAATGTTTGATTGTTTATTTAAACTGTAAGGTAAATATGAACCCGCTACAAACAAAAAGCAGTTGACAGATGTGGGGCCAAAATAAAAAACGAGGTATGTAAATGAAAGTCGTATTAGCAACATTAAATGCAAAATATATTCATACGAATTTAGGTATTCGATATATAAAAGCTTATGCTCAGCCGGAATATGAAATTGAGCTTGCTGAATATACAATTAAAGATCCTAGTATGAATATCATTACTGATTTATATAAGAAGAAACCGAAAATAGTTGGATTTAGCTGTTATATTTGGAATATCGAGCAAACGATTGAAGTCATTCAAATGTACAAAAAAATAGACCCTAATGTTACGATCTTTATCGGTGGACCTGAAGTAAGTTATGATGTTCAATATTGGTTGGATCGAGTAAAGGAAGTTGACGTTGTTGTCGTTGGTGAAGGCGAAATTACAGTTAAAAACCTAATTAAAGCGATCGACAATGGAGAAGATTTTTCGAAGATCTCTGGAATTGGTTATAGAGATAACGGCTTAAATATTGTTAGACCTCAAACCGAAAAATTAGATTTAACAACCATTCCATCGCCTTATCGTTTTAAAGAAGACCTACCTTTTTTAAGTAAAAGAATTCAATATATTGAGACAAGTCGTGGCTGTCCATTTAATTGCCAGTTTTGTTTATCTTCTATTGAGGTAGGTGTTCGTTATTTCAATCGTGAAGTGATTAAAGACGACATTCGTTATCTAATGGCAAATGGTGCAAAAGTATTTAAGTTTGTTGACCGAACATTTAATATAAGTAGAAGCTACGCGATGGACATGTTCCAATTCTTAATTGATGAGCATGTAGAGGGTACTGTATTTCAATTTGAAATTACAGGCGATATTATGAGACCTGAAGTAATTGAATTCCTTAATGAAAATGCTCCAAAAGGTTTATTCCGATTTGAAATTGGTGTTCAATCTACTAACGATGCTACAAATGAACTTGTTATGAGAAGACAGAATTTCGAAAAACTATGTCGCACAGTAACACTCGTTAGAGATGGCGAAAAAATTGACCAGCATTTAGACTTAATTGCAGGCTTACCAGAGGAAGATTATCAATCGTTTAGACAAACGTTTAATGATGTTTTTGCACTTCGTCCAGAAGAACTTCAACTTGGATTCCTAAAAATGCTTCGAGGCACTGGTGTGCGTTTAAGAGCACATGAACATGACTATGTATATATGGATTATGCACCATATGAGGTGTTAGGTAACAATATTCTATCTTTTGAAGATATCGTGAAAATTAAGCAAGTAGAGGATGTTCTAGAAAAATATTGGAATGACCATAGAACAAATAATACTATTGAGTATTTAATCGAAAATGAATTCGAAAGCCCATTTGATTTCTTCCAATTATTTGGTTCATATTGGGAAGAACGTGGCTGGTCACGAATAGGCCATCAGCTCGAAGATTTATTTAAAAGGTTAGATGAGTTCTTAAACCATTATTCAATCAAAAATGGAAAAATCACAAAAGATATTATGAAAGTAGATTATTACTTAAATCATAAATACAAACCTCGAAAACCGTGGTGGGACGAAAGTACTGACAATGATTTTTCAAAAAGAATATATAAACAAATACTTGAGCAACCAGAATTTTTAAGTAAAGAATTCTTAGCTCTTAACTTAAATGAAAAAGAATTATACAAACATACTATGGTTGAACTACTTTCATTTGATATTGAACATTTCTTACAAACGAATGAATATAGAACCGGTTCATATGCAATGTTAATATATTTTTCACCAAAAACCTTAAAACCATCATTTTTCACATTAGAAGTGTAATGAATAAGGACAATACCATTTTTTTGGGTATTGTCCTTTTGTTTTGTTCTTTGAATTGAATTCACTTAAAAGCTAATAATATTTGTAAGTCGAGGTGATAAAATGAACAGAAAAAAAGAAAACAAAAAAATTGAATCTCCGGTATTGAATGAAACTTTACCGCATATTTCTAACTTTCCTTCTTTTAAAGGAACCGATGTCAAAATGGAGGAACCATTTATCAATTCAAAAGGTGTTGTCATTGGTGATAGTAAATACAGTTCGCCAAATTCTCCTTTAAATAATTGGTCCGATGAGGTTGATCCTGCTGTTATGGCTGGGGATGAATGGGTCCATCCAACAAATGATATTGGATGGGCAACAGCAGAAAATTCAGCTATCATTGAATCTAAAAAATTAGATAGAGAACCTGGAAAGCAATTTATGCATCCACAGCACGAAACAAGAGATTAAAGTTGTGGGGATGGGAAATGGAATCTGAAGGAAATTCTCCATTTCCCCCCTCTCCTTTATTTTTTTTCGTTTTCCATCGCCTATAACTATTCAAATAAAGAAACTCGCATATCTCCATTTTTCAAAACTACTAATGTATGTAATTGTGCTCTGTGATGCGTAAAATGGACTAAAATTTCAAGTAACCATTCAAATCTTGTATATTCTACTCCCCAATATGATGTCTTTTTTTGCATTAGTTCCTCTTCATTATAAAGATTATAAGTGTAGATAAGCTGCTCTCTACCACGCAGTAACAAAGCTTTTAATTCTACAATCGTATGACATTTTACTGATTCATAAAATGTATCCATTTCTTTTTTCGTTGCACTATTACTTATAAATAAATCCGCTACAATTAGTTCACACAAATGTTGTACTACCTCACCGATTGATCTTTTATTCGCCATTGGTCGATCATGTAAGTCGTCGTCGCTTAAACAATCGATTATTTGAATTACAGTATCTACGGAGAAACTTAATTGATGAATTACACTTTCAACATACATATATATTCCCTACCGTTCTTTTTCTTCCATATTATCAAATCCAAACTCTACTTACTATCATCCACACCAAAACAAATACAATTCTCATCGTTTCCGATCAATGTCTCCCTCGTTCTTTTTTCACCTAATTTAGAATACATATAGCGTGGCATTCAATAGGAGGGAAATTATGAAAACTTTAGGATGGCATGAAACCTTAGAATTACATGAAATCCTAGTGGCAACCACATATTATCTTTTCAAACTAAAGAGACATTCAAAAAAAAATTACTGATAAAGAATTAAAGGAATTATACAGGACTTCAATTGAAAAATTAGAAAATCAAATTCGAGATTTATTAAAAAAATAGGACGTATTGCATACGTCCATGTTTTAGTTCTTATTAAAATTTTTATTATCTAATGTCGTTACTTTCTCGACAGCCAAATGTTGATAATTCTTTGTGTTTTCTACTAATTTAATTAAATTTATATAAGTTTGTTTTGCACCTAATACAAGTAAAGGTACGCCAATAAAATCAATTTTTAAAAATCTAGATGTAAATCCACCAAAAGTCATAGCGAGCGGAACTGTCGGTGATGTATTTGATAGAATAATTTTATCGTCATTATTTAGTAAAAGCATACCTAAGCTCTCGATTGCTGCATTTACATTTTTCGTATATCGTCTTGCAACTGTATATACTTTATCTCCATTTTCATCCTCACCATGGTAATATAGTTTCCCACCATCTTTTGGCTTTAATTTATTAAATAAATATACGTTTTTGACTTCACTATCTGTTGGCTTACGATCCTTTGGTAATTTATTTAAATGATATGCTGCAGCTAAAGGTGAAGAATGTGTACCTCCAAAACAATTATAGATATAATATTTCATCTTTGTTCATCCCTTTATATTTGATTCAAAAATTTGTATTGTACAGATTACCTTTTTAATACGTATGTAAATGTAATTGTTTAGAATCCCATTCTGCAAAGCAAACTTGTTTTAAAGTTAAATTTGCTTCAGTTAATTTTTTATGAACCCATTTTTCATCCTTCTTCAATGAGTGTAGAGATCTTTCAATAATCTTGCCATCACTGATGATGACCATTGGCAATATCGCCTTTTCTGCATTAATTTTTAAATCTTGCTTCGTTACAACATCATAGCTGGACTTTTTTAAGACACTAATAGAACCATCATTCTCCAAAATTGCATATGCAACTTCGTTAACAGAAAATGTACTTTTTGCCCTAAGTAATTGTAATAGCTGATCGATATCTAATCGATTTTTTTTTAGTTCATTCCATTGAATAATCCCTTTTTTGATAACGATTGACGGATCCCCTTCTAGAACCTTCCTTGCACGACGCGATTTTTGGGTAATCACTTCAGTAATAAAGATCAAAGCACTCCATGTAAAAATACTAAATAATATATGAGGTAGATTTGCTTTATCATCATAAATTGCATCTCCCAATATATTACCTAGTACAAGCGCTGAGATAAAATCAAAAGGCGTAATTTGATTAATTTGCGTTTTACCAAGTATTTTAACGACTATAAAAAGAGCAATATACCCAAAAAATAATTCATTTAATATTTCAAGGTATCCCATAATTTACACTCCTGTATATTTAGTACCTATTAAATTTTCTTACTATTTCAAGCTTTTTATTCACAATTACCATAATTAGTACTTATTTCATAAATATATGAGCATCTGAGTTGAACCCGGTTATGACCAAATCACATATTATTTTTGCAAAAATATATGAGTAAATCATACCACTCCCACCAAATCCCATTAAAAAATAACAGTTTGGATAATCTGGATACTCCCTAATCATTGGTAAGCCAGTATGAGTACTGCCAAATAAACCTGTCCAATAATATTCAATCTTTACATCTTTATATATTGGAAATAGTTCAATTAATCTTTTTAATAATTGGTCTTTTTTATGATGTAACATTGCATCTCTTCGTTCTGGAATTATCGTATATTCATCTAAACCCCCAACGACTATTCTTCCATCAACTGTCGTTCGCAAAAATAAATAGGGTCTTGCTGTCTCCCAAATTAAACTATTTTCAAACCATGCCTCGTTCTTTAAAAATGCTTCAGTTACAATTGCGTAAGAAGAAGAAAGTACTGCGTTTTTATCTTTTTTTAATTCTAATGACTCATATCCACTTGCAAATATTACTTTCTTTGCTTTTATTGAAATATGCCTATCTGTAAACAATTCAACACCATTCTTTGTTCCGATCAAGCTTTTCACATCGGTTTCACTAAATACCTTAACATCTCGCTTTTTCACATATTGAAGGATTCCATGAACGTATTTAAACGGATTTAACTCTGCATCATTTGAAGTAAATAATGCACTTTCTTTTTCAAAATGATATTTATTTTTGATATCTTCTTTTGAAAATTTATCTACTGGAAAACCGTTTTCTATTAATGCTTTATATTCAGCCTTGAGCATTTCTTTTCCAGCTTGATCACTTGCAAAATACAAACTTTTTCTTCTTATAAAATTTGCATCTATCTCTAAGTTTTTTGTTATTTCTTCAATACCTTTTACAGCTTCTAAGCAAAGGCGATAAAAGCGTACTCCGTCTTCTTTACCAAATGAATCAATACAAGCAAATAATGGCTTATCATTTGTATATTGTATTAAACCCGTATTTACAATTGTACTCCCATGCGCTATTTTTCGTTTATCTACTAATACAACACTTGCACCAGAATTACTTAAAAAATATGCACTTTGAGCCCCCGACACACCACTACCTACTATTACATAATCACATTCTATATTCTCTTCTAATGGACCGTACTCCACATGATGATGATGAAAAGTTGTTGGCCAATATAATAAACCGCTTTTTATATTCACTTTTAACTCCTTTCTCTTACATCATAAAAATTAGTTTTTGTCATAACAAAGAAAAAAATCCCACTTTTTTAAGTGAGATTTACTTCAAAACCAATTATTGTGGTTTATTAAGATCGTTCTTTAAGCCACTTTCCGATTGTCGGATATGTTGTTTTTAGTGAAGCTGGACCAAACATAATTGATACATGCCCAGAAGGTATTGATACATATTGTTTGTCTTTACTTGAAATATGTTCGTTTAATGCTTCAACCTGACAAGGCATCGCAATATGATCCTTTGTAGCAGATATATTCAATACATTTGCTTTAATTTTAGATACATCTACCTTTTTCCCTCTAATTTCTAATTCGCCTTTTAACAACTTGTTCTGTTGATAAAAATCACGAATCCATTGGCGATAAGCTTCACCTGGGAAAGGAATGCCATCAGCTACCCACTTCTGCATTAACTGCCATGACTTTATAAAAGCAGTATTGTCTGATCTATCTAATAATGTTACATAAGGACCTACAAAATTTGTTATTGGCTTCAGCATTTTATTACCGAAATCAATCATCTCCGGTGGGATATTCCCTAAAGTATCGATTGCTTTATCAAGCGCAAAGTACTTTTCATTTAAAAATGAACCGTATAAACCAGTATCAGAGAAATCAAAAGGACTCGTTAAGAAGACTAAGTTTTTAATTGGAGCATCCTCGTGAAGTGCAGCATAAATGCTAGTTAAAGTACCGCCCATACAATAGCCGAGGATTGATAATTCACTAGCTCCTGAGAACCTTAATACTCTCTTTACTGCTTTCGCAATATAATCATACACTATATCATCAAACTTCAAATGACGATCTTCGTGTGCGAACGTTCCCCAGTCCAATAAATATACATCAAAACCTTCATTTACTAGATATTCTACAAATGAGTTTCCTTTTGTTAGATCAAGTATATAAGGTTTATTGATCAATGCATACACTAATAAAATAGGCGTTTTTTTCACTTTTTTTGCTGTTGGAATGTAATGATACAGCTTACTTTTGTTTTTAGTCCAAATAACCTCTTTAGGTGATTGCCCTACTAATGGGTCTCCATCTTTAATGAGAATATCGGCTGTTCTTTTTAATCTTTTATAAGATTCTTTAAACCCTTGTGGAAATGATTCAGTTGTCGCTTCTAATCGCTGTGAACTAAACACACTATTCCCCCTTTTTCTAGTAAAATCGAGAAATTATACGTATAGGCCACCATTAACATTAATTTGTTGACCAGTTATATATTCACCGTCTTGGCATAAGTAGAGAACTGCTTTTGCAATTTCATCTGCTGTACCAAAACGTCTTTTAGGAATTTTTGCTTTTATTTGTTCTTTTACATTTTCAGGGACTTCACTTAACATGTCAGTTTCGATAAAACCAGGGCAAACAGTATTGACAGTAATATTTGATTTTGCTAATTCAATAGCTAATGATTTAGTAAATCCAATCATTCCGGCTTTTGCAGCAGAATAGTTCGTTTGACCAAAACCACCTGCTTGACCAATTACTGAGGAGATATTAACAATTCTTGCATTATCAGATTCTAATAAGTGTGGTAATGCAGCATTGCACGTATTATATACACTACTTAAATTTACGTTAATTACTTCATGCCAATCATCTTCACTCAGCTTTTTGAAAGTACGGTCTCTTGTGATACCAGCATTATTTACAATAATATCTAAACGTCCGAAATGTTCAATCGTGCGCTCAACTAGCGCTTTTGTTTGCTCAAATTCAGCTACATTTGCTTGAACAGCTAGTGCTTCATATCCTTCTAATGTTAGTTCATCAACGACTGCTTTTGCACTTTGCTCGCTGCTATTATAATTGATAACAACTTTGGCTCCTTTTTTCGCCAATGAAAATGCAATAGCTTTCCCAATACCTTTTGCTCCACCTGTTACGATCGCTACACGATTTACTAAATCCATGAATCATTCTCCTTTTTACCCAATTATTTATTTGTTGTTAATTGCTGTAAAAGTTTCTCAATGCTTGTCAAAGATGTTTTCAATTCATTAATTTGTTGATGTATCGCTTTAGTTTCAGACTTTAATTTTGTCATATCTTTTTTTAATGCATTTGTATCCAATTCATTTCCAGTTTGATCGAATAAATGGTCGTCAATTGTGTCGACTTTCTGCTCCAAATTTATGACCAAGCTTGCAACATTCGCAATATCTTCCTTTGATGCAATGTTTGAAGCTTCCAAAAATGTTTTAGATTGGTCATTCATGACTTTTTTACAATAAAGATTAAAGTCTAGTACAGATCCCATCCATTCAGAAAATTCTTCTTTTTGGACCACATCGTTCATCATTTTTCCCCAGTATTTTTCGTTGACATCATATAACTGTTTCCACATTTTTAATGGATCCGTTATGTTTTGATCTGACATAAGTTCATCCTCCTCACTCATCTTTAAGTATAGAAAACAAATTATTGACAAACAATTCAATATTTTCGTGATTTTTCTACAGCGTCTGTCGAAATTTGTTTTTAAAATTCGATATATTCTTAAAATATTGACAATAAATTATACTAGGTGTAAATTACACTTAAGGTACGATTACATTACTACGTTATAGAGGGGGACATTACTTTATGACAACTAATGATCAAGACAAAAAAAATAAAAACCAAAAAGAAACTGTCGATACAATTTCTTTACCAAAAAACTTTTTAGTTCCCTTTCTACTTCTGAGTCTTAAGCAATGGAATATGCATGGATATAAATTAATGCAAGTTCTATTCGATTTAGGATTTACAACGCTTGACTCAAGCAATGTTTACCGGATTTTAAGACAATTAGAAAAAGAAAGTTATATTCAATCAAGTTGGGAGCATGGAAATGATGGACCCGCTAAACGAATTTATTCCATTACACAAGCTGGTGAAGAGTATTTAAAAACTTGCCACTCTTCTTTTACTCAATATCAGCAAATGCTTCAAACATTCTTCTCGATTTATACAAGTTCTTTTTTCCCATTTAGCAATTCTGATGAAAAATTTAAAAAAGATTGAACATGCTTTTTGCATTCAATAATAAATTTTTGGAGGAATATCGTGATGACTGAAAAAACAATCGATCTTCAAATGGAACAAGCAGCTGAGAACTTTCAAAAAATGCTTCAGTATTTATTAGATAATCAACTGCAAATTCAACAGTGGACAGAATCACTATTGCAAGAACAAGCAAAACAATGGGAAAACTTAAATGAACAAGTACAAAACCAACAAAAAAAATCTTATGAACAATTTCAAGAAATGGTTAAATTAGTAAACGAAATTAAACCATCAATTAATCAAGATGCATATGATCAAACTTGGAAGAAACTATTTGAGCAATTTGCACCATTTCAATCTTATTGGTCAAACGTGAATCAAAACCCGTATCAAGCTTTTTTCCAATCAATGAATACAATTACTAACCAACAACAGCAATATTTCCAACAATTATTTAAACAACCTTTCGACACTCCAAATTTGACTAACTGGACAAATTATTTACAACAATTCCAAAAAAGTCAGGAAGAATGGGCGAAACAATTTAAAGATTTCACATTCTCAAAATTATAATTTTGCAAACCTTTGCTTGAAATAGTAGTTATTTCAACTTAAGAAAGGATGAAACAAAATGAATATTTTTGAAAGTGCAAAAAATGTACGCGAAATTCATTTTGATTCGATTTCAGTTGGTGACGAAGCTAATTTTCAAGTCAAAATAACTTCCGATATGATAGAACAATATGCAGCAATTTCAACAGATGTAAATCCGATTCATTTGATTGATGATTTTGCAAAAGAGAGTATTTTCGGTGAAAGAATAGCACATGGCATGTTAATCTGCAGTTTTATATCTGCCGTACTTGGTACAAAACTTCCCGGTAAAAATACAATTTACTTATCACAAGAAGTATCCTTTAAAGCTCCAGTTAAAATTAACGATACAATTACTGTTTCTGTAAAAGTATTAAAAAAACGTGATGATAAAAAGTTATTAACACTCGAAACAAATGTATATAATCAAGAAAATGTATTGGTAGTTGAAGGCTCTGCATTAGTTAAAAAGTTAACTTAATCCTAATATGACTGTATTTTCCAAGCATGATATAGCCCCAATTGTAAATTATATGAATGTAAGTTATTACTTACAGAAGGGGTGAAAATCATGGCACGTTCAAATAATAAATTATTAGTTCCAGGTGTTGAACAAGCACTTGATCAATTTAAATATGAGATTGCTAATGAATTTGGAGTTACATTAGGATCTGATACAACTGCTCGTTCAAATGGTTCTGTAGGTGGAGAAATTACTAAACGTCTAATTGCGCAAGCGCAAAGTCATTTAAAAGGTCTTTAATTAACATAAAATTATATAAAATGGCTTAATATAGGGGAGAATCTTTTCTTCCCTATTATTTTTTAATATTTTTCCAGAAAATGTAAGAATAATATTAACTAGTTGTATAGACAACTTTATAAGTTTGAGTTTATAATGAAAGCGTAAACAAAAATTGATAATTTGGAGGAGAAATTATGCTTAGTTTTTTACAACGTATTGGTAAAGCACTAATGCTACCAATCGCTGTCCTTCCTGCTGCCGGTTTACTACTGCGCTTTGGACAACCTGATTTACTTGATATCCCATTCATGGCTGCTGCCGGTAATGCGATATTCTCGAATTTAGCATTAATTTTTGCAATTGGTGTTGCAATTGGTATATCTAAAGATGGAAATGGTGCTGCTGGTCTAGCCGGTGCAATCGGTTACTTTGTACTGACTGCAGGTGCAACTTCTATTAATAAAGATATTAACATGGCCGCTCTTGGTGGTATTATTGCCGGGGTTATTGCTGGTCTACTATACAACAGATTTAGTGGTATAAAATTACCTGAATGGCTAGGATTCTTTAGTGGACGTCGATTTGTTCCAATTATTACATCCGCTGTTATGCTAATTTTAGCTGGTTTATTTGGATATATTTGGCCATCAATTCAAGATGCAATTAACTCAGTTGGTAACTGGATTATTGATCTTGGTGCAATTGGAGCTGCAGTATTTGGTTTCTTAAACCGTATTTTAATTCCATTAGGTTTACACCACGTATTAAATACAATTTTCTGGTTTAACTTAGGTGACTTTACAGATGCAGCTGGCAAATTAGTGCATGGTGATTTAAACAGATTCTTCGCTGGTGATAAATCTGCGGGTGCATTTATGACTGGTTTCTTCCCAATTATGATGTTTGGTCTACCAGCAGCTGCGATCGCAATGATTGCTGCGGCGAAGCCAGAAAGACGTAAAGCTGTAACTGGTATGTTCTTAGGACTTGCATTAACATCATTCTTAACTGGTATTACTGAGCCAATCGAATTTGCATTTATGTTTATTGCTCCAGTATTATATGCATTCCATGCAATTCTAACTGGTCTATCAATGGGTATCGTTAATGCTTTAGGAATTAAAACTGGTTTCACATTCTCAGCTGGTTTCATTGACTATGTGTTAAACTTTAATATTTCACAAAAACCAATTTTACTAATTTTAATTGGATTAGTCTTTGCAGTGATTTACTTCATCGTATTCTACTTTGCAATTATTAAATTTAATATTAAAACACCTGGTCGTGAAGACGAGGAAGTTGATACTGACGAAGTAACAACTGAAATTGGTGATTCTTTATACCTACAAGGTTTAGGTGGTAAAGAAAACTTAGTAAATATTGATAACTGTACTACTCGTTTACGTTTACAAGTAAAAGACGCATCAAAAGTTAATGAGTCACTTCTTAAAAAAGCTGGTGCTCGTGGCGTTATTAAATTAGATGATAAAAACGTTCAAGTCGTTGTTGGTACAAATGTAGAGTTTGTAGCAGAAGACTTAAAGAAATCTGTAAAATAATGAAGATGATGTTTTCTTATAGTTTGTAGCTATTTTAGAATGCCTTAGTTGATTACAAACCTAAAAAGAAACATCTTCTAGAAAAGAAGCTTATCCTTTCCGATGAGCTTCTTTTTTGTCATTAATATCATTTTGTTTCAACAAATTAGAAGTAAATAAAAAGGAAAATTCTCTTTTCATGCGAAATATCATTATTATGTTACCAATTGACTAGGAGGTATTTATGATTACAAAAACCTATTTTATTACTGGTTTCCCGGGATTTATTACTCAAAACTTGGTTCAAAAAATAATAACTTCAGACTCTTCTCTTCACAAAATTTACCTTTTAATTCTCCCAAGTATGTTAGAAAATTGTCAAAATACATTACATGATTTACATAAAAAATTTCCATCATTACTTCTCTCAAAGATTGAACTAATTGAGGGGGATATTACTAAGCCAAATTTAGGGATCGATTCAACTAAGCTGATTCAATTACATAATGAAGTGACGGATTTATTTCATTTAGCTGCTATATATGATTTGGCTGTTCCTAAACAAATTGCATATGAAGTGAATGTAAATGGAACAATAAATGTAAATGATTTTGCACTTTCTTTAAAAAAACTTTGTCGCTATACATATTTTAGTACGAGTTATGTATCTGGAAAACGAGAAGGAAAAATCCTTGAATCAGAATTAATAATGGGCCAATCCTTTAAAAACTTCTATGAGGAAACAAAATTTTATGCAGAAATTGAAGTGGAGAAATTAAAAAGCAGACTTCCTATTACGATTATTAGACCTGGAATTGTCGTTGGACATTCCGAAACTGGTGAAACTTCTAAATTTGATGGGCCATATTTTATTTTGAATTTCTTTTCTAAGCTTCGATTCTTACCCTTTATCCCACAATTAGGTAAAGATAACGCTACTGGCAACTTCATACCGATTAATTATTTAATTGATGCTGTGTACTATTTAAGTCAACAAGAAGTAGGAATGAATAAAACATATCAAATTACTGATCCAACACCATATCCTGTTCAAGACATTTATAAAGAAATGCTCTCTATTTATTTAGATAAATCAACTTTTGGTACAATTCCACTCAAAATTGTTAGTCCGATTCTCTCCTTTTCAAAGATCAGAAAAATGCTCAAAGTAGAAAAAGAAGTTCTTTCTTATTTTAATTGTTATTCAGAGTATGATTGCACAAATACATTAAATGATTTAAAAGGATCAAATATTACATGTCCTGACTTTATAAAAATCTTACCTACTTTAACTAAATATTATCAGGATCATGAACACATGATTGAAAAGCATGTTGTTATTACATAAACAATGTTTTAAAGGCTAATACGAAAGTTAATAGATTCGTGGATTGTTTCACCAAAATACCCATCACTAAAATAGTTTCTTCTATATAAAAGGACACTTTAAATGAAAGTGTCCTTTTAGTAACTAATCCTCGTGATCATCATCTCTTTATTTAATTTTCCTTCTATAATAGCTAAATTGATTTCTTCTATAATATAACGAACACCGATTAGATCATCGCTATGAATATTGATATGTGCAACATATAATCCTCTATTAATGAACTCTTTCATAAAATCTAAACCCGTCTTTTTTCTAAATCCTAAATTAAAATCTAGCGATATTAGATCAAAATGATGTTGTTCACATAATGATATTGCTTCATCAGCTGAATTAGCTAGTAAAAATCCGTATGGTACAGGTCTTGTATCATCAACAAACAATTTCAATTGATTCACCCTCAATACATATTTTACAGAATGATTACAATC
>Ga0209676_1000372_pt1 | contig 83114 bp, 81 predicted proteins | sample AraplaCvi_mLB_r2_FD_184282 | JGI IMG/M metagenome (GOLD analysis project Ga0209676, IMG submission 184282) | Arabidopsis root microbial communities from North Carolina, USA - plate scrape MF_Cvi_mLB_r2 (SPAdes) (version 2) | ecosystem: Host-associated > Plants > Roots > Endosphere | place: USA...
CCTCTTTCCGTTCGTGTCGAGCGAAGTCGAGACACCCATCGAGGAAACGCCTGGCCCGAGGGGCATCTCGACTTCGCTCGATGCGAACGGACACTTTAAGGCGCAACAGCAACTACCGGCCGAATGCGGTCGTTGCCGGTTCAGGCGGCCTCGGCGCCCGCATAGGCCTGCGCTTCCGAGGCGATCAGAATGTCGGCGAGCATCCAATAGGCCTCGCCCCACGCCGCGAGTACCGCGTCGGTCGCGACCTCTTCGCCCAGCACGTCGCGGATCGCGGGGAGCAGGGCGTTTGCGACATGGGGATAATGCTCCGCCTTCACTCCCGTATCGACATGGCGCGCGACCATGCGTGACACTGCGGAGCCCAGGTTCTGCAGCTTGTCGATATTCTTCGCATAGGCGAGGATCGCCACCGCAAGCCGCTTCGGCTGTTCGCCGCTGGTTTGCGCGGCCCGGTCGAACATCGCCTCGATGTCCTTGTTCTCGAACAAGCGGGCATACATCGCGGTGGTGATCGCAAGGCCGTGCTTTTCGAGCGCGGGGGCGGTTGCCTTGACGATCGTCATCGCGTGGGCGGAAGCGGTGCGCATAAGATATCCTCTGGTTTGCTAGGGGGGGCTTCAGGCCGCCTGACGGCCGGGGTCGTCCAGGCGGAAAAACAGCGCGAGCTGCAGGCTTTCGGCGATGCGTGCGGCCTTGGCCTGCATCGCCGTTGCGGCGGCGGGCGCCAGCAGTTCGTTCGTGGTGTCGGCCCAGATTGCGAGCCAGCGGTCGAACATCGCGGGAGTGATCGCGGCCTTGTGCTTCAGATGCTCGGCGACCGGGCTGCCCTTGTATCGCCCGCTCGCCAGCATCACCGACGACCAGAAGGCGACGAGCTTCTCGAGGTGATCGGGCCAGTCGTGCACCGCGGCGTTGAACAGTGGGCCGATGTCGGCATCGGCACGCACGCGGTCGTAAAAGGCCGGGATCAGGCGCTCGAGCGCGGCTTCATCGATCTGGTCGTCCTGCTTCACGACTCGCTCCAATCATGTATTTGATGCGCATGTATGATCGGAATTTGAAACATGCAACAAAAATACATATTATAGGATGACGGAAATTTCGAAGGACCAGGATGCGCCTGACGCGCTACACCGACTATGCGATGCGCGTGCTCCTTTATGTGGGCGCGCAGGATGACGCGCGGCTGAGCCCGATCTCGGAAATTTCGCGCGCCTATGGCATTTCGCAGAACCATCTGATGAAAGTCGTCAACGACCTTGTGAATGCCGGCTATCTTGAAAGCGTGCGCGGGCGGTTCGGCGGGATCCGGCTGGCGAAGCCCGCTTCCGAGATCAACGTCGGCGCCGTGGTGCGCCATACCGAGGAAGGGTTCGACCTCGTCGATTGCGGCAGTTGCATCATCGCGCCCGCCTGCGGGTTGACCGGCGCGCTTGCCGAGGCGCTTGCGGCGTTCATGAAGGTGCTCGACGGCTACAGCCTCGCCGACCTGCTCGCCAGACGCGCAAATTTCGCCGCATTGTTCGGGATCGACGAACCCGTACGCAGCTGAAAGGTCAGCGGCGGCGCCAGCCCTTGTCGCGTGCCTGCCTCTCGGCAGCGGCGTCGAACGGATCGCCCGCCATCATCGCAGCGGCAGCGGCAGCAAGTTCCCCCGACGATGCCTGACGATAATCGGCGTCCGGCTGTCCTCCCGTCATCCGTTCCAGATGCCAGCGCCCGCTGTCGTTACAGCCGATGCCGTTCAGGGATTCACTCTCGAAGCTGCGGCAATAGCGGCCGGCGCTGTCGCGAAAGCTGAGCCCGATGCGCACCGCGGCATCGGAGGGCTGGTTCGAGGCGAGCTGCGTGTCGAGGGCTTTCGCGAGCGGGCCCGCGGCGATGATCGTGCCGTCCGCTTCTGCGATGCTGGCGGCGGGTATCCACGGGCGCAGTCCCAGCGCCAGCCCGAGTATGAGCGATGCCGCGATCGCACCCCAGTGGATCGCCGCAAAGGGCGTCCGCCTTGCTTCGCGGCGCGTGCCGATGCTCGTGTCGACCGCGGCGACCGGGGGGACGAGCAGGGCGCGCAGCCTCTCGGGCACCGGCTCGCCGGCGACGGGCGCATAATGCGCCGCCAGTTGCTGCTTCAGCGCCCGGTGCCGCGCGATCTCCGCTGCGAGCTCGGGATTGCTTTCGGCGTCGCGCTCGATCCGACGCGCGGTCAGGTCGTCGAGCTCGCCATCGACAAACGCGGCGACGGTGGCGGAGTCGAAACTCATGCGGCCTCTCCCAGCAGATGCATCAGCGTTTCGCGCCCGCGCGCAAGGCGCGAGGTGACGGTGCCGACCGGCACCTCCAATATGTCGGCTGCCTCGCGGTACGCATAACCTTCGACAAGGACGAGCATTACCACTTCGCGCTGTTCGTCGGGCAGGCGCGCCATCGCGCTGTCGACGTCGCCGCGCAGTGCTCCGGCCTCGACCTCGGCGGCGCCGTCGCCCGCTACCTGCGTTGCCGCCTCGTCGATCGGCGCGTGGACACCGCGCCGACCCGCAGCGCGGCGCTCGTCGATCCAGAGATTGCGGGTAATGCGGTACATCCAGCTATCCAGTCTCGTTCCCTGTTGCCACTGATCGCGCGACTTCAATCCGCGTTCGATTGCGGCTTGGCACAGATCGTCGGCATCGGCGGCGTGTCGCGCCAGTCCGCGCGCAAAGCGGCGCAGACGGGGCAGCAGCTCGACCAGTTCCTCTTCGAAGCGCATTGTCGCCTTTTTGGTTGTTCGAGGAAGAAACGTCGGGCTTCTATCGTTTATTCCGCGACGTGATAAATTTTTTCGGGAACCGGCCGCTGCGCCGGATCCTTATGGGATTTGCGATGCGATTCTGGATGACCTCTCTGGCAATGCTCTGCCTTGTACCCGGCGGGACCGGCGGACATGTGGCCGCGCAGGTGGCGCTGCCGCCCGTCGCGCTTCCCGACGCGGGGCGCATTCTGCCGTCGCTGCCCGAGATCGATACCGGGCGGCTGACCGGGCTTGGCGACCGGCTGGCACGGGTGCGGCTCGACCGGATCACAGGGATCGTGCGTACCCATCGCGACAGCATCGAGCTCGACGAGCGCGGCGAGCCCGCGGTACGCGGCGTTCTGGTCGCGAGCGGGGTCGACGCGGCGATGGTCGCGCGCGCCAGCGATGCCGGCTTCGCGCTGATCGACCGCGAACGGATCGAGGGGCTCGATCTCGATATTGCGCGCTTTCACGTGCCCGAGGGGCGCAGCCTTGCGCGGGCGCGCAAGCAGCTCGCCAAGCTCTTGCCCGAAGCCGAGGTCGACGCCGACAATCTCTATTTCGCGAGCGGTCCGGGCGGCGCGCTGCCGGGCGCGGCGCTCGCTACGGCGTCTGGCGGCGGCCGGGCGAGCCTCGGCCTGATCGATGGCGGCGTTGCGGCGCATCCGTCCGTCGCCGGGCGGGTCGAGCAGCGTGGCTTTGCGAAAGGCGCGCCATCGGCGAGCCGTCACGGCACAGCGGTCGCCTCGCTGCTGATCGGTGACAGCGGAGTCACGGGCGCCGCACCCGGCCAGCGCTTGCTGGCAGCCGACGTTTATGGCGCCGACCCGGCCGGGGGCAACGCCAGCGCGATCGCACGCGCGCTTGGCTGGCTTGCGCAGAGCGGCGTCGCAGTAACGACGATCAGCCTCGTCGGCCCCGACAACAGGCTGCTGTCCGCAGCGGTCAGCCGGGCGCAGGCGCGCGGTATGCTGATCGTCGCGGCGGTCGGCAACGACGGCCCGGCCGCACCGCCATCCTTTCCGGCGTCCTACAAGGGCGTGTTCGCCGTGACCGGGGTCGACCGGAAGGCGCGGGTGCTGCCCGAGGCCGGACGCGCGCTGCACGTCGATTTTGCCGCGCCGGGCGAGGCGGTTCTCGCCGCGACCGGTACGGGCAGCGCCGACCGGCTGCGCGGCACATCGTTCGCCGCGCCGCTCGTCGCCGGACGCCTCGCGCTGCGCTATCCGGCGCCGTCGATCGATCGCATCGGCCCGGCGGTCACCGCGCTGGTCATGGAAGCGCGCGACCTCGGCAAGAAGGGCCGCGACAAGGTCTATGGTCACGGGCTGATCTGCGGCAGCTGCGGCGGCCGGTAAGCAGTCTCCGGAATTTTTCGGAAGAAAATCGAAACCGCCATCGTTCTCTCCGCAGGCCCACCCCCTCCGGGCCCAAATGCAGGAGCAGGACAATGGCAAAGCATATTTTCATCCCGGCCCTCGCGCTCGCCGCGTCGGCCATGGCGCTCTCGGCGCCCGCCTCGGCGCAACTGCTTGGTGGCAGCGGCGGGCTCGGCGGCAATCTGGGCGGTACTTTGGGCGGAACGCTCGGCAATCCGACCGGCCCCATTGGCGGCACGCTTGGCGGTGCGGGCGATCTGACCGGCTCTGGACGCGGCGAAGCGCATGTCGACCGCCGCTCGGGCCGCGTGCAGGGCAAGGGCAACGCCGATGCAAACGGCAAGGGTTCGGCGAACGGCAATGGCAATCTGCTCGGCAATGCCGTGGGCGGCAACGCGGGCGGTTCGGGCAGCGCCTCGGGTGGCGGTAGCCTCGATGCGCAGGCGGTCGGCACCGACTTCGTCGGCAGCACGACGCGTGACACGATCGGCATTGCAAGGGGCGCTGCTTCGACCGCGGCCGGCTCAGCGCAGGGTGCGGTCGGGACTGTCCGCGACCATGGCGGCGCGGCGTTGTCGAACGTCTCGGGCAGCGCCGGTGGTGCCGGCTCGGTCGCGGGCAGCTTCCAGGGCGGCCTTGGCCAGCTCGCGGCGGCAGGCAGCGGCGCTGCGAACGGCGCGGGCATGTTCGCCGTCGAACCGGGCATGGCGGTCACGGACGCGCGCGGCAAGGTGATCGGCTATGTCCAGGAACTGCGCCAGACCGGTCAAGGTGTCGTGCAGGCGGTGACAGTCGAGGTCGGCGATCGCGTCGCGACGCTTCCCGCCGCCAGCTTCGCGGGCTCGGGCGACGTGCTCGTCACCGGCATGACCAGGGGGCAACTCAAGAAAACGGCCGAACAGCAGGAAGCCGAATGAAAAAACGGGGTGGCCGCCCGTTGCGGCGGCCATGGCTGGACGGGCCGCATTCGCGGTCCGTCCTTTTTTGCCTTTTGCAAAAGCTTCCGGGGGGCGGGGCCGGTCGGCCGCTCCGCCCCCCGTCTGCTTCTTCGGGGGTAAGTGGGGTTTTCCCGGGTGGGGGCAGGGGACATCAGGGACCAGACTGATGTCCCCCACCGCTCCATTTGAGCGGAACACTCGGGAACATCCGATACCATACAAATGCTGTGCCAGTTTGCGGCCTTCGCCGATTTCGGCGCGAAGCGCTGGTTAGCGATTCCTTACCGTCCCGTCCGTTTGTCAAAAATCCCGACACTTTCCCGTTCAGCTTCGTTCAGCCAGCGTTCAGCACATTGACTACATTTGTAGTCGTATCAGATCGACGGGTGCCAATGGGAGGGGTCCGCATGGCAGAACGAGCAAGCGAGTCGGAGATGCAGGTGCTGTCGGCGCTGTGGGAAGAGTCCCCGCAGACAGCCGCCGACCTGACCTCGCGCATCGGCAAGATCAACGGCTGGACGCAGGCGACGGTGAAGACCCTGCTCGCGCGGCTGGTCCAGAAGGGTGCTGTGACGGCGGAAGCCGATGGCCGGCGCTATCTCTACAGCCCCGCGATCGAACGCGCCGAGGCCGTCGGCGAGGAATCGCAGCGTTTCGTCGACCGCCTGTTCGGTGGTCGCGTCAGCCCGCTGATTGCGCATTTGGCGGACCGCGAGGCGCTGACCGACACCGACATCGCCGAGATCGAGGCGCTTTTGAAGAAGCTCAAGTCGTGAGCGCCGCGGTGCTGCTCCAGGCGTGGGCCGACACGCTCGTCACGACGGCTATTCTCGTCCTCCTGATCCTGATCGTTCGCAAGCCCTTTGCCCGCCATTTCGGGCCGCGGCTGACCTATGCCCTGTGGGCGGTTCCCGCGCTGCGGCTTGTGCTCCCGCCGCTGCCCTTTGCCGAGCCGGTAGTGATCGTGCCCGAGTCGCCGGCTCCGGTGATGATCGAGACGCCGGCTGGCTTGCCCGTGGCGGCGCCGCCGACGACAGCCGAACCGCTCTGGTCGCTTGTCGATCTCGTGCCGCTCTTCTTCGCGCTCTGGGCGGCCGGCATGATCGCGGTGCTCATCACCGCAATGGTCTCGCACGCGCGCTTTCGCCGCGGGGTGCTCGACGATGCCGTCGAACTCGAACCGGTCGGCAAGATCCGGCTGGTGATGTCCGACGCGGTCGACGGTCCCGTCGCCTTCGGCCTGTGGCAGCGCTATGTCGCGGTGCCGCACGACTTCTTCGCCCGCTATGTTGCCGAGGAACGCGCGCTGGCGATCGATCACGAGCTGTCGCACCACCTCCACGGCGACCTGTGGGCGAACAGCGCGGCGCTCGTAATGCTCGCCGCGCAATGGTTCAATCCCTTCGCCTGGCGCGCGATCCGCGCCTTTCGTTTCGACCAGGAAGCCGCGTGCGACGCGCGCGTATTGACGATGGCCGATTGCGAAGAACGCGGCGAACGCACTGCGCGCTATGCCACTGCGATCGTCAAGGCCGCGGTCGGACCGCGCCTGTCGCTCGCCGCGCCGATGGCGGTCCACGACAATCTGCAGGAGAGGCTGACGATGTTGACGCAAAAGGATATTTCGAAGGAGCGCAGCCTTGTCGGGCGGTTGCTGATCGGCAGTGCGACGCTGGCCGTGCTCGGCGCAACCGCAACGCTCGTTCCTGCGGGGATCGTCGTCGCGAAAGCCCAGACGGCCGACCTTGGCGAACCGCCTGCGCCGCCGGCGGCGCCCGAGGCTCCGCTGCCCCCTGAGCCGTCGCTGCCGCCCGAGGCTCCGGATGCACCCGGCGTCATGGTCTTCACGGAGCATAGCGACGACACCACGACCGACGACGGCAAGAAGAAGCGCGAAGTGCACCGCATCGTCATTCGCCGCGACGGCGAAGGCGAGGCCCCTGCGGTGGCGTTCGCCCCTGCCGACGGCAAGGGCAAGGCGCGCCGCTTTGAAATTCGCACCCCCGGCAGCCTGTCGCGCGACGATGTCCTCGCGACGCTCAGGGAACAAGGCATCACCGGCAAGCAAGCCGAAGCGATCGCCGACAAGCTCGAGGCGAAGCGCAAGGAGCGCATCCGCACGGTCATGGCACCGATGCCTCCGATGCCTCCGATGCCCCCGATGCCCGTGATCCCGCACGGCGCATGGGCCGTCGGCGGCAAGACGATGGTTCTTGGCAAATGCGGCGACGGCAAGGCCGCGCCGATCGTCAACCGCGACGAAAACGACGGCAAGAAGTTCAGCCACGTCTATATGTTCGCGTGCGGCGACACGCCCGAGGCCAAGGCGGCGCGGCTATCGGCGCTCAGGAAGGCGCGCGAGGCCTTCGCCGAGGGCGAACGCGCGCGGCACCTGTCAGAAACGATGCGTGCCAAGGTCGCCGCCGACCTCGAAAAGGCGATCGCCGACATGGAGAAATCGGGCAACTGAGCCCGACCAGCTTCGACGCCGGTCTTTGCTCCCCGGTGGGGCCGGCGGCAGGGGCGGGGAAAGGGAGTGACCCATGTCGCTCCCTTTTTCACATCCGTCTCTTTTTGACCGGCATCCCTTTTCCTTCGCCGTGCGCGATGCCACATGGTCGGCATGAGCGAAGAAAAAACCTGGCCCGACACGATCCGCGCCGGCGAGTGCGAGCAGCATGAGCCGCTGGTGCGCCGTGTGCTTGCGCCGAACCCGTCGCCCTATACCTTCACCGGCACACAGACGTGGATCGTCGGCGCGGGCAGCGACGTCGCGGTGATCGACCCCGGCCCGGTCGGGTCAGGGCTGAGCATCGGCGATCCCGCGGACATCAATGGCGCCGGCCATGTCGACGCGATCCTGCGCGCCGTCGAGGGCCAGCGCGTCGCCGCCATCCTCTGCACCCACACCCACCGCGATCATTCGCCTGCCGCTGCGCCGCTGAAGGAAGCGACCGGCGCGCCGATCGTCGGCTGCGCGCCGCTTGCGCTCAGCGACGACGGACCGCGCGCGGACTCGGCGTTCGACCCCGATTATGCGCCCGACCGCGTCCTCGCCGACGGCGAGCGGATTTCGGGCGACGGCTGGACGATCGAGGCGGTCGCGACGCCCGGGCATACGTCGAACCATCTCTGCTTCGGCCTCGTCGAAACCGGCGCGCTGTTCACCGGCGATCACGTCATGGCGTGGTCGACGAGCGTCGTCAGCCCGCCCGACGGCGATATGGCGGCCTATATGGCGAGCCTGTCGAAGCTCTACGATCGCGACGACCGCGTCTATTATCCGGCGCACGGTCCCGCGGTGACCAAACCGCGGCAACTCGTGCGCGGGATGCTCGGCCACCGGAAACAGCGCGAACGCCAGATTCTGCGCGAGCTGGAAAAAGGGACGGCTGTGATCCCCGTCATGGTGGAGCATATGTACAAGGGTCTAGACCCCCGGCTGACCGGCGCCGCCGGTCGCTCGGTGCTCGCGCACCTGCTCGACCTCAAGGCGCGCGGCGTCGTCCGTGTGCACGACGAAGAATGGGAACTCGCCTGACATGATGTGGACGCTTTTCTTCGCTGCCGCCGCGCCCGCGGCGCCGGCAGCCACGCCCGAAGCCGCCACCGACCGGGTGGTGTTGCTGGTAAAGGGCGACGGCGAGGCGCAGTGTCTGCCCGACCGGAGCCTGTGCCTCGAACTGTCGGGAGGCGATGACGAAACCGCGCGCAACCTGCTCGTCTCTTTGCCCGCATCGGGCGACGCGGAAAAAATCTCTGTCGCATTGCCGCGGGGGCTGGACGCGCAATCGCTGAGCCTATGGCCGAAGCTCGTCCCGATCGAGCGCGCGAGCGAAAGCGGAACGCAGCTTGCGCCCGAATATCTTGTCGGCGTGATCGCCGAGGAACGCTCGATGTATTCGGGCGGCGGTGGTTCGGGCGGGCGGCTGCATCTGCTGCAGCTTGGAATGGCGCCGCACGCGATCGGGCTTCGCGAGGTGTTCGACGTGGTCTGGGACAGTTCGCTGATGATCCGCGCCTGCTTTTCGGAGCAGGATATGAAGGACAGGCTCGGCGCCTGCCATGACGAATATAGCTTCAGGGGCACGCTGGCCGCCGCGCCGAACGATGGCGGCGAACTGCCGGCGCTCACCTATCGCAGCTTCGCCACCGCCTATCCGATGACCTCGCGCCGCACCGAGGACAACAGCGGGCAAAAGCTGAAAAAGAGCGACCTTGCTCAATGGAGCGATCCCGAGTGCAGCTATACGCGCACGCTCCGCTACAATCCGGCGACGTCGCGGTACGAAATGGATCGTGCGGCGCCGGATTGTTCGGTCTATACAACCCCATGACCTCCTCCGCATCCCGTATCGCCTCGCGTCTTATCCTGCTGACTGCGGCCGCCCTGCTGCTCGTCGCAGTGTGGTGGGCGGTGTCGGCGTGGCAGGGCTGGCAAAAGGGCCATGATCCCGAAACCGTCGTCGCCGCGAGCCTGCAGGGCCTCCAGGAACAGAATGTCCTCGTGCCCTTCACCGCGCGCTATGTCGCCGTCGTGACCTCGACGCAAAGCCGGCTCGGCCTCAGCGCGAAGAAGACGCTGATCATGCCGGGGACCGTGCGCTACGAACTCGATCTCGGCAAATTGAAACAGTCCGATCTCGACTGGGACGGCACGACCAACGCGCTGACCGTCACGCTACCGCCGCTGCGGCTCGCGGGGCCCGAGATCGATATCGACGCGATCAGCGAGTATCGCGACGGCGAGATATTGCTGACGCTGACCGACGCCGAGCGCGCGCTCGACGCCGCGAACCGCAAGGCGGCGCAGGAAGAATTGATCAAGCAGGCGAAAGGGACGACGCCGATGCGCCTTGCGCAGGGCGCGGCGCGGACGGCGGTGGAGCAGAGCTTCGCCATGCCGCTGAAGGCCGCGGGGATTGACGCAAAGGTCACGGCGCGCTTCGTCGACACGCCGACCGGGTAAAACCCGGCTTTTCGCGGCTTCGCAGCTTTGTTATCCTCGCGCCCGGGGCAGGGCAGGGGGAACTGGTATGGCCACCAAAGCAGAGGGCGTCGCGCGCGCCGAACTATTCTGGCATCGCATGGCGATCGGCCTTGCGATCTTCATCGTCTTCGGTTTCCTGCAATTCGCGTTGAGAGGCTTCGTCGATCCGGTAGCCGCTCCCTTCTGGGTTCATGTCCATGGCGTCGCGATGCTCGCCTGGCTCGCACTGTTGATCGCGCAGCCGACACTCGTCTCGCGCGACAATCTGGCGCGTCACCGTCAGCTCGGCCGGATCGGCGGGCTGCTCGCGATCTTCATCACCTGCCTGGGCATCTTCACCGGCATCGCTTCGCTGGTGCTGAACCGCTTTCCGCCCTTTTTCACGCCGCCCTATTTCCTCGCGCTGACCGTGACCGAGTCGCTCGTCTTTGGGGCGATGGTCGCTTGGGCGATCCGGCGGCGGCGCGCGACAGACTGGCACCGGCGGTTGATGATCGGCGCGACCATCGTGATCCTCGAACCGGCGCTCGGACGCCTGCTTCCGATTCCGTTGATGGGGCCGTGGGCCGAGCCCGTGGTCGCGCTCTGTCAGCTTGCCGCGGTGGCGATCGTCGCCGCCTACGATCGGCGCAGTCGCGGCGTGGTGCATCCCGCGACCTGGGCGATCGCGGCGGTTGTCATCGCGACGCGCGTCGCCATATCGCTGCTGTCGATGACGCCTCCCGTCATTGCGCTTGCGACGCGGCTCGCCGGCTGACGCGGTCAATTGCCCTGCCGCGGGGCAGGGTGTAGGGGAGCGCCAAGGCTAAGCCAGATAAGGAAATGCCATGACTGCTCCCATCCGCGAGAATCTCTCGGGCCTCGACCTGCGCGCCGAAATCGAACGCCTCCGCAAGGAACGCAACGCCGTCATCCTCGCGCATTATTACCAGAAGCCCGAAATTCAGGATCTCGCCGATTTCGTCGGCGACTCGCTCGAGCTGTCGCGCAAGGCGGCCGACACCGACGCCGATGTCATCGCCTTTTGCGGCGTCAAGTTCATGGCCGAGACCGCGAAGATCCTGTCGCCGCAGAAGACCGTGATCCTGCCCGACATGGACGCGGGTTGCAGCCTCGAGGACAGCTGCCCGCCCGAACAGTTCAAACGCTTCCGCGAAGCGCATCCCGATCATATCGCGCTGACCTATATCAACTGCTCGGCAGCGGTGAAGGCGCTCAGCGACATCATCGTCACCTCGTCGAGTGCCGAGACGATCATCAGCCAGATCCCGCCCGAGCAGAAGATCATCTTCGGCCCCGACCGCCACCTCGGCGGCTATCTCAACCGCAAGTTCGGGCGCGACATGCTGCTGTGGCCGGGCGTGTGCATCGTCCACGAGGCGTTCAGCGAGACCGAACTGCTGAAGCTCAAGGCACAGCATCCGGGGGCGCCGGTCGCGGCGCATCCCGAATGCCCGCCGCACATCGTCGACCATGCCGACTATGTCGGGTCGACCAGCGGCATCCTGCAGTTCGCGAAGAGCTTTCCCGGCGACACGCTCATCGTCGCGACCGAGCCGCATATCATCCACCAGATGGAACTCGCGCTGCCCGAGAAGACTTTCATCGGCGCGCCGGGTGCGGACGGCAACTGCAACTGCAACATCTGCCCCTATATGGCGCTCAACACCATGGAGAAGCTCTATCTCGCGCTGCGCGACCTCAAGCCGCAGATCGAGATGGAAGAGGGGCTCCGTCTCGCTGCACGCAAGAGCCTCGACCGCATGCTCGAAATGGCATCGGGGACGGTCGGCAAGGGCGATCTCGGCAAACGATAGGCGGCGGCGGCGGGCGACGCGGCCCGGTTTCATGTTGCATTTGCGGAAAATGATATAAGTTCCGGCTCCTAAGACGCGAGTCTCGCCCCCCGTGCGAGCGTCTCACGGCGAACCCTTGCGTCTGGCAGGAGGATAATCGCATGGCAGAAGATTGGCTGGCGGATGTCAGGAAATATGTTGCGGACGCCGACGAGACGGTGGTGTCTGCGATCGTCAAATATCTCGGCATTGCACTCAGAAACCGCGACTCCTCGCTCGTTTCCTTTACCGACAAAAAAGAAACCGACCGCGTTCGCGAAAACTTCCTCAAGAAGAAGCTGGGGCTGACCGATGATGACGCGGCGCTCGATGCGGCGATTGCGGGCGTCGGCGAACGGATGAAGGAAGACCGGACCAAGAATCGCGTCACCGTCTATTATCTTCTCGCCCAGCATTTCGGCCTGCTTTCGCTGTTCGGCGGCGCGGCGGGTGTCGCCGGTGCGGCTGGCGCCGCCGCCGGATTGGCCGCGGCGGGCGGATTGGCCGGTGATGCTGACAAGGATGACGACGTCGCGTCCACCGCGCCGCTTGCTGCGGCCGCCCTCGGCACCGGTGCGGCGGCCGGCGGTGCCACTGCCGCGGCGGCGGCTGCAACCGATCCCGTACCGGCGGCCGCCACAGCGCCAACCGCGCCGCCACCCTCGTACAGCCCGCAAACCGCCTATTCGGGCGGCGAAGAGGAAAAGTCGGGTGGCGGCATGGGCTGGCTCGGATGGCTTTTGCTCGCGCTGGTGCTTGCGGCGCTGCTTTTCTTCGGGCTGCGCTATTGTTCGAAGCAGGAGGCGGCGGTGGCGCCGGCGACCGATGAGACTGCCGTCAGCGAAACCGCCGCGCCACCGGCTGGCGATGCGGCGGCCACCGCCGCCGCGGCCGCCATTCCGGCGGGCGCGGGCGTCGTCGCGGCGGACCGCGAGGGCAAGCCGATGCTGACGGTCTATTTCGACACCGGCAAGTCGGAGGTGTCGAATGACCTCACGACAGCGGCCTCGGCGGTAAAGGCGTATCTCGACAGCAATCCGGCGGCGACGCTGGCGGTGTCGGGCTATAACGACCCGACGGGCAATGCTGCGGCCAATGCCGAGCTGTCGAAGAACCGCGCGCAGAGCGTGAAGGCCGCGCTCGAGAAGCTCGGTTTCGCGGCGGACCGGGTGGTGCTCGAAAAGCCCGCCGAGACGACGACAACCGGCACCGACAATTCGGCAGCGCGTCGCGTCGAGGTGACCGTGAAGGGCTGAGGTCCCTCGACCCGACGACATGCGAGCGGGGCCGATATCGGCCCCGCTTTTTTTGTTTTCCGCCGCCGAGTCGCGACTCGCCGCGCCATATCTTCCGGCGGTGAGCGGGCGAGTCGGACCCGATATCGAATCCGAAAATGCTGCGCTGCTGTTACAAAAATGCTGCAGCGACTCCGCTTGTTGCAAATGCCGGACTTATCCACAAGCGCAGGCGGTCCGGCGGTGCTTTTCGTGCATTTTTTGTTGGCGGCTCCCGGGCTTCATGTCAGCTTCAAATCATCGGACGACAGAGACGACGAACCACCGGGACATCAAGGGTAGTTGCAAGACTAGCCAGAAGAGAACGGACGGATTGACGAGGAAATCGACCGATAGCCTGGTCACGGAACGCAGCGATTCCCACGAGTTGATGCGAACCCGATCGGGTACAGGAAACGCAGTCCATCGCTTGGGCAGCGACTGCTTCGGCAGACGCGAGAAGAGATGATGAAGGGCTTTCCAGGTGCGGCCGGCCCCCGAAAGGGGGCCGACCAAACCGTCGCCGGATTGTTCCGGCGTGCGCCGCGACGCATCGTTTTGCGGACTGCCGATCGCAAGAGAGGCGGGACGGGATGAAGCGGGGCGGGGCAAACGGGACAGAACCGGATAGTGGGGGTTGGCAGCGATGCTGGCCCCCATTTCGCGTGCGCGGCCGATAGCCCGCTGCTGTGCCCGGACGGCGCCTTGATGTCTCGCCCATTTATTTCGGCGCTTGTGACTTCCGTCACACACGCGTCAAATCCCGCTGCTTAATTGGCCTCGCGACCCGGAGACGTTCCCGATCAGGAACCGATCCTCCTTTTCCCGGCCGAGCTCACGCGGGCCGGCCGGGAACTTTTCGCCCTCCGACCCATTGTTTCGATATCGCTGAAGCGATGTCCGGGCACGACCGGACGTTCCGATAATCGCCGGCCACCGGCGCATGCCCGGCCGGTTCAGGGAAGGAAAGATCATGGGTCTGATCATCACATTGATCGTCGGCGGCATCATCGGCTGGCTGGCAAGTATCGTCATGCGCACCGACGCGCAGCAGGGGATCATCCTGAACGTCGTCGTCGGTGTCGTCGGCGCGTTCCTCGGCAATTTCCTCGGCAGCTTTTTCGGCATGGGCGCCAGCCTCGACACCTTCAGTCCGGTCGGCCTCCTCTGGGCCTTCATCGGCGCGGTGGTGCTGCTCGGCATCATCAACCTGGTCCGGCGCGGCAGCGTTCGCTGAACGGTGGGCGGCGGGGAAAGTCGCCCGCCGCCATTCCGCTAGGCGATATCAAATATTTGCGTTACCAACGTGATGCCTGCAGGGTCAGGCGACACCAACGATCGTAGGGGGTCAATATGATAGATTTCATTATCGCAATCATCATGGGCGGCATCATCGGCTGGCTGGCCAGCATCGTAATGCGCACCGACGCGCAGCAAGGCATCTTCCTCAACATCATCGTCGGCTGTATCGGGTCTATCCTCGGCCGCTTCCTGTTCGGTCGTTTCTTCGGCGGCGGGCATTTGCGTGGCGACGCCTTCGATCCGATGACCTTGCTCACCGCCTTTATCGGCGCAGTGATCCTGCTCGGGATCGTCAACCTCGTCCGGCGCGGGCGCGTTCGCTGAGCCTCTGCGGATAGCGGCCGGGTCCTTCGGGTCGGCCGCAGGAAAAAGGGGTGGCCGCCGTCGGCGCGCCGCCCTTTTTTGTGCCCGTAACCACTGGAAATTGCTGGAACATGCGCGTATGAGCCGCGACCCGGGGCGCAGGGGGGATGGCGAAGTTTCGCCTCTTGCCAGTGGTGATGTAATTAGGTAATACACCTCGCAGAGGATTGATCCTGTTGTGCGGGGTCGAGGGGACGGGCGCGTCGCGCCCGCCGCAGCAGTATGCCGCGCAAGGCAGGGGAGGGTTTCGGCGTGAATTACGAGCGGAAAGTGGATTCGATGGACAGTCTGGCTGGCACGCAGAGCTTTTATGAAGACGCCGACGACAGCCGGCGCAAGCGCAGCTGGCTGATCGTCGCGCTTGTGCTGATCGCGCTGGCGCTGGCCGCGACCTATTACGCTTTTACCAGCGGCAAGGGCGCGGCCTCTGCCGAGGGAGAGGGTGCCGCCGCGGTGCCCAACGTCACCGTCGTGATCCCCGGCCGCGTATCGGTCGAGGCAGCCATCGCAGCCAACGGCACGATCGCGGCGCGCCGCGAAATGCCGGTCGGTGTCGCGGGCGAGGGCGGGCAGGTCGTCCGCGTGCTTGTCGAACCCGGTCAATGGGTCGGCGCGGGGCAGGCCCTCGCTGTCATCGACCGTTCGGTACAGACGCAGCAGGCGGCGAGCCTCTCGGCGTCGATCCGCGTTGCGCAGGCCGATGCCGATCTGGCGCAGGCCGAACTCGAACGTGCGCAGGCGCTGGTCGGCCGGGGCTTCATTTCAAAGGCCGACATGGATCGCAAGCGCGCGACGCGCGACGCTGCCAACGCGCGCGTTCGCGTCGCGCAGGCGCAACATGCCGAGGCGACGGCGCGTAACGACCGGCTCAATATCGTCGCGCCGGCGGCGGGTCTCGTGCTGACGCGGCAGGTCGAACCCGGCCAGATTGTGGGTGCGGGCAGCGGCGTGCTATTCCGGATGGCGCGTGGCGGCGAGATGGAAATGCTGGCGCAGATGGCCGAAGCCGATCTGGCACGCGTCAAGGTCGGCACGCGCGCGACGGTGACACCCGTCGGTACCGACGTGCAGATCGCGGGGCAGGTGTGGCAGGTCGCACCGGTCGTGAACATGGACACGCGGCAGGGAACGGTCCGTATCGCGGTGCCCTATTCGTCGGCGCTGCGCCCGGGCGGCTTCGCCGACGCGCGGCTCGTTTCGGGCACGGCGGAAGCGCCACTCCTGCCCGAAAGCGCGGTGCAGAGCGGGCCCGAGGGGAGTTTCGTGCTGGTGGTCGACGGCAATAACACGATCAGGCGCCAGCCGGTGAAAGTCGGCGAGGTCACCGACAGCGGCGTGTCGATCGCGTCGGGCCTGACGGGCAACGAACGCGTCGTGGCGCTGGCCGGCGCTTTCCTCAACCCCGGCGACAAGGTGAAGCCGGTGGTGCAGAAATCGTCGCAGTAACCGGCCAAGCCGCGCGCATCGGGTTCTAGTGCACAAGGGCGTTTGATCATGAGCTTTCGCAACATTTCCGCCTGGTGCATCCGCAATCCGGTGCCGCCGATCGTGATGTTCATCCTGCTGTTGCTGGCGGGCGTCGTCAGCTTCAACCGGATGGACGTCAACGACAATCCCGACGTCGAATTCCCGATGGTGCAGGTGGTCGTCGTTCAGCCGGGTGCGGCGCCGTCGGAACTCGAGACGCAGGTTACCCAGCGTATCGAGGCCGCGGTGCGCGCGGTCAGCGGCGTCGACGAACTTTCCTCCTATGTGGGTGAAGGCAACAGCCGGACGATGGTGCAGTTCGCGATCGGCACGCCGATCGACCGCGCCTATAATGACGTCAACCAGGCGGTGCAGCAGATCCGCAGCGACCTGCCCGAGGGCATTCTCGAACCGCAGGTCGTGCGTGTCGATGCGGCGGGCGGCCCCATCACCTATTTCGCGGTCGAAACGTCGGACATGACGCTCGAGCAATTGAGCTGGTTCGTTGACAACACGGTCGCGAAGGAACTGCTGTCGATCCAGGGCATGGCAAAGGTCAGCCGGTCGGGTGGCGTCAACCGCGAGATTCGCGTCATCCTCGATCCCGCACGCATGCAAAGCTATGGCCTCACCGCAAGCCAGGTGAACCAGCAGCTCCGGCAGGTGAACGTCAACGCGGCAGGCGGGCGGACCGAAATCGCGGGCAGCGAACAGGCGGTGCGCGTGCTCGGCAATGCCGAGAACGCCTTCCAGCTCGGCGAAACGCGCATTTCGATCGGCAACGGCCGTACGATCCGCCTTGCCGATGTCGCCAAGGTGAGCGACGGCTATGCCGAACAGCGGAACCTTGCCAAGATCGAAGGCAAGCAGGTGCTGTCCTTCTCGATCGAAAAGGCGAAGGGCGCATCGGACGTCACGATCCACGACGAGACGATGAAAAAGCTCGCCGAGATCAGGAAAGCGAACCCGCAGGTCGAATTCAAGATCCTCTTCACGCGGACCGAATATACGAAGGAACAGTACCGCAGCTCGATGCTCGCGATGATCGAGGGCGCGGTGCTCGCGGTCGTCGTCGTCTTCCTCTTCCTGCGCGACTGGCGTGCGACGCTGATCAGCGCGATGGCGATCCCGCTGTCGGCGATCCCGACCTTCTGGTTCATGGACCTGATGGGCTTTTCGCTGAACGGGCTGTCGCTGCTTGCGCTCAGTCTGGTGGCGGGCGTGCTCGTCGACGACGCGATCGTCGAGATCGAGAATATCGTCCGGCACATGCGCATGGGCAAGACCGCCTATCAGGCGTCGATCGATGCCGCCGACGAAATCGGTCTCGCGGTGGTCGCGACGACAATGTCGATCGTTGCGGTCTTCCTGCCCGTCGCGCTGATGCCCGGCATCTCGGGGCAATTCTTTATCCAGTTCGGCCTGACCGTCGTGTTCGCGGTGCTCGTCAGCCTCGCGGTCGCGCGCATGATCACGCCGATGATCGCGGCCTATTTCCTGTCGGCGCAGGGCGAGCAGGACCATGCATCTGGCCCGTGGGTCGACCGCTACGAACGCATTCTTGCGTGGACGCTCGACAACAAGAAGCATCATGCGGTGCGCGCGCGTTACGACGCACACCCGACGAAGCTCGCCTATCTGGCGCTGCCGCTGGTCCTTGCCGGGGCGTCGGTCCTCTATGCGATCTACGCCTATTTTCAGCCGGTTCCGGTCGGGCAGGACGCACCTAACACGGCGATGTATTTTCTGCTGAAGACACCGGTCGATGCGATCCTGACCTATGTCGGCGTCAGCCTGCTTGCGATCCTGCTGGGCGCGCTGGCATGGCTGATCGGGGTGCGCCAGCCGGGCTTCACCAACTGGGCGAAGTTCATGATCCAGCGCGCTTGGGCGCGCCTGTTCGACCACCGCGTCTGGATCGTGGGCATCGGCGTCCTGTCGCTCGGGATGAGTGTCGGATTGTTGATGATTCTGCCCCAGCAGTTCCAGCCGACGATCAACAGCGATTACAGCCAGATCCGATATGAGCTGCCGCCGGGTTCGACGCTGGCGCAGAGCGAGCATATCTCGAACCAGATCAACGCGATCCTGTCGAAGGACAAGAACGTCGAAAACGCGTTCTACGAAGTCAATGTCAACGACGGCGGTGTCTATATCACGCTGAAGAAGAGCCGCGAGGTCACCAGCGTCGAATGGGAGCGCAGCCTGCAGCCGCAGATGGCGGCGATTCCCGACGCGCGCGTGACCTTCCAGAGCCAGTCGGGCGGTTTTTCGGGACGCGACATTACTTTCGTCATCGGCGGCGACGACCCGGTCGCGCTTGAAAAGCATGCGCGCCTGATCGTGTCGCAGATGGAGAAGCTAAAGGAACTGCGCGGCTCGCGGATCGAGGGCGATATTCCGCGCCCCGAAATCATCGTGACGCCGCGTCTCGACCTTGCCGCCGAACTCGGCGTCACGACCTCGGCGCTCAGCCAGACGATCCGCATCGCGACGCTGGGCGATATCGATCAGAATGCAGCGAAATTCTCGCTGTCCGATCGCCAGATTCCGATCCGTGTGCTGCTGTCGGAGAATTCGCGTCGCAGCCTCGCGACGATCGAGAATCTGCCGGTGCCGACCGCGCGCGGGACGACGGTACCGCTGAAATCGGTCGCGTCGATCGGCTTTGGCGCCGGGCCGACCGAACTGCGCCGTTACAACCAGACGCGGCGCATCGTGATCGGTGCCGACCTCGCGCCGGGGCTGGTCACGGGCGACGCGCAGAAGAAGATCGATGCGCTGCCGGCGGTCAAGACGATGCCGCAGGGTATCCGCAAGGTTATCCAGGGCGACGCGAAGTGGCAGGCCGAACTGATCACCAACTTCATGATCGCGGTCGTCTCCGGCCTACTGCTTGTCTTCTCGACGCTGGTGCTGCTCTATCGTCGCTTCCTGTCGCCGCTGGTCAATATGTCGTCGCTGCTGCTCGCGCCACTGGGTGGCCTCCTCGGCCTCTGGATCACCGGCATGGAAGTCTCGATGCCCGTCTACATCGGCCTTCTGATGCTGCTCGGCATCGTCGCAAAGAACTCGATCCTGCTCGTCGATTTCGCGATCGAGGAGATGGATCACGGCGTCGAGAAAAATGCGGCACTGCTCGATGCGGGGCGCAAGCGCGCCCAGCCGATCGTCATGACCACGGTCGCGATGGTCGCGGGCATGGTGCCGACCGCGCTGTCGCTGTCGGGCGACGGTGCGTGGCGCCAGCCGATGGGGGTCGTCGTGATCGGCGGCCTGATCCTGTCGACGCTGCTGACGCTGCTGATCGTGCCGGCGGGCTTCAGCCTCGCCGACAGTATCGAAAAGCGTCTCGGTCGCTTCTTCTCGAGCAACCTGCTCACCTACCGGAAGGGCGACGATACGAAACCGCACGCGGCGCCAGCGCCCGAGCCGGCGGAGTAATGGGGGCAGGCCGGCGCGGTAAGCGACTGCGCCGGTTGCAACCTTTGCGGCATTTCGCCATTTGGTTCGCATGACCGACCGCACGCTCTCCCGGCCGATCGGCGCTGCCATTCCGGTGCGAGGATCGAACATCCGCGTCGTCGCAACCGGAATGCTCGTCGTCATGGCGATCGTCTTCGTCGGCGCCAAATATTATCAAGACGTCCATCCCGCGATCGGCTTCGTGCGCGCCTTTGCCGAGGCGGCGATGGTGGGCGGGCTCGCCGACTGGTTCGCTGTCACCGCCTTGTTCCGTCACCCGATGGGGCTGCCGATCCCGCACACGGCGATCATCCCGCGCAACAAGAATCGCATCGGCGACACGCTTGCGCGCTTTCTGCTTACGAATTTCCTGCTGCCGCGCCTCATCGCGCGCAAGATGCAGACGGTCGATGTCGCGGGCGCGGTCGGAAAATTCCTGTCGGAGCCCGGCGAGGGCGGCGGGCGACTTCGCCTCGGCGCGTCGCGCATCATCGCCGATGGTCTGGGCGCGCTCGACCAGCAAAGGCTTGGCGGCATGGTCAAGTCGGCGATTGCCGATCGCCTGCGCGAACTCGATGTCGCGCCCTTGCTCGGTCAGGCGCTGCAGGCCGCGCTCGCGGAAGGGCGGCATCAGCCGCTGCTCGACGCGATGGTCAAATGGGGGTCGAAGACGCTCGAGCTCAACGAGCATCTGATCCACCAGATGGTGCACGATAATTCGAATGCGATCGTGCGCTTTACCGGGCTCGACGAAAGCATTTCGAACCGCATCGTCGCGGGTCTGTCGAAACTCCTTAGCGAAATGGCCGTCGATGAGACGCACCCGCTGCGGATCCGCGTCGAGGAAGGGCTCGCGAAGATGTCCCTCGACCTGCAGCACGACCCCGAGGTCAAGGCGAAGGTTGCACATGTCCGCGACGAACTGCTCGAAAACCGGGCGGTGAAGCGCTGGCTCGACGGCCTGTGGGAACAGGGCCGCACCGCGCTGCTCAGGGCCGCGCGTAATCCCGACACGATGCTCGCGGGCCGCATCGGCGAACTCGTTACCCAGTTCGGCGCGATGCTGGGCGAGGACGCGGGGATCAAGCGCACGCTCAACCGCTATGCCCGTCGTGCCGTCGTCGGCATGGTCGACAGCTATGGCGAGACCGCGCTCAGGCTCGTGTCGGACACGATCCGCGGCTGGGACGCCAAGACGATCACCGACAGGCTCGAGAATGCGGTCGGCGACGATCTTCAATATATCCGCATCAACGGCACGCTCGTCGGCGGTCTGGTCGGCGTGCTCATCCACACGGTCGATGTGCTGATCTAGGCGTTCGCGGCCAAACCCTCGCGGAAGGTCGGATAGCGCGGCGTCCAGCCGAGCAGGCGTTTCGCCTTGCCGTTCGCGACGCGGCGGTTCTCGACATAGAAAGCCCGCGCGGCTGCCGACAGGCCGGCTTCGTCGAGCGACTGCAGCGGCGGGAGCGGCGCGCCGAGCATCGCACAACCCCATTCGACGAGGCGGTTCTGGTGGCACGGCTCGTCGTCGGCAAGATTGTAAGTGCCGGCCGGGCCGCGAAACGATGCCATCACGCCGCCGGCGATATCGTCGATATGGATACGGCTGAAGACCTGGGCGGGCAGGTCGATCCGATGCGCTCGCTTTTCGCGGATACGATCGAGTATCGAGCGGCCGGGACCATAGATTCCGGGGAGGCGGAAGACAAAAATGTTGCTGCGAAGCGCGGACCACGCCGCATCGGCGGCATTACGGTCGGAGCGGCGGCCCCTGACCGGTGCGCTTTCGTCGACCCATGCCCCGCCGGTATCGCCATAGACGCCCGTTGAAGAGAGATAACCGGTCCACGCCGCAGGGGCCAGAGCGATGGCTTCACCATAGCGGGAAAGGACGGGGTCATGGCCTTGGGCGGGAGGCACCGACGACAGGATATGCGTCGACCTTTGCAGCGCGGCGAGCACCGCCGCCTCGTCGCCGAATGCGATCGTCTCGCCACGCCCGTCCTGCGTCGTGCCCGCGACATCCCAGCCGCGCGCGCGGAGCCGCGCGGCAAGGTGGCCCGCCGCGTAGCCCATTCCGAAAATCAGCATCTGTCCCATCGCGCGCCTTATTGCGCGTCGGCGGCGCGATGCCTAGATCGATCGCATGACCGACGCTTCTTCCACGCCCGCCATTCCCGTCACGATCCACCGCGGCGACTATCGCCCGCCCGAATGGCAGGTGCCCGACATCGCGCTCGATTTCGCGCTCGGGACCGACGGGACGAAGGTCGGGGCGGCGCTTTCGGTCGTGCGCCAAGCCGATGCGCCGATACCGCTGGTGCTGCGCGGCGACGGACTGACACCGGCGGCGGTGCGCGTCGATGGCGAGGGGTGGAACGACTGGCGGATGGATGGCGGCGACCTCGTCGTCGATCTGGGCGAGCGGACGATCGCGACGGTCGAGATCGACACCGTCGTCGATCCCGCGTCGAACACCCAGCTGTCGGGGCTTTATGCGTCGAACGGCATGCTCTGCACGCAGTGCGAGGCCGAGGGTTTTCGCCGCATCACCTTTCATCCCGACCGGCCCGACGTGCTCAGCCGCTACAAGGTGCGAATGACGGGCGACAAGGCGAAATTCCCGATCCTGCTGTCGAACGGAAATTGCGCCGGGCAGGGTGAAAACGGGGACGGAACGCACTGGGCGCTATGGGAGGATCCCTGGCCGAAGCCTTCCTATCTCTTCGCGCTCGTCGCCGGCGACCTTGTCGTCAATCGCGACCGTTTCACGACGATGTCGGGGCGCGAGGTCGAACTCGGCATCTGGGTGCGCGAGGGCGATCAGGATCGCACCGGCCATGCGATGGATGCGCTCAGGAACAGCATGAAGTGGGACGAAGAGGTCTATGGCCGCGAATATGACCTCGACCTGTTCAACATCGTCGCAGTCGGCGATTTCAACATGGGGGCGATGGAAAACAAGGGGCTGAATATCTTCAACACCCGTTACATCCTTGCCGATCCCGATACCGCGACCGACCTCGATTATGACGGCGTCGAGGGTGTCGTTGCGCACGAATATTTTCACAACTGGTCAGGCAATCGTGTGACCTGCCGCGACTGGTTCCAGCTGAGCCTGAAAGAGGGCTTCACTGTCTTTCGGGACCAGAATTTCTCGGCCGACATGGGATCGCCCCCGGTCAAGCGGATCGAGGATGTCCGCCTGCTCCGCGCCGCGCAATTTCCCGAGGACGCGGGGCCGCTTGCGCACCCGATCCGCCCCGACAGCTATCAGGAAATCTCGAACTTCTACACCGCGACCGTCTATAACAAGGGCGCAGAGATCATCCGCATGATGGCGACGATGGTCGGCCCCGAACGCTTCCGCAAGGGGACCGATCTCTATTTCGAGCGCCACGACGGCGAGGCGGCGACCTGCGAGGATTTCGTGCGCGCGATCGAGGAGGGCGCGGGCATCGACCTCGCCCAATTCCGCCTGTGGTACAGCCAGGCGGGCACGCCGCGCGTCACCGCGCGGATCGATACCGACGCGGCGACCGGCGAACGCACGCTCTGTCTGGCGCAATCCGTCCCGCCGACGCCGGGACAGCCCGACAAGACGCCGATGCTCATCCCGCTGCGCATCAAGGCCTGGGATCTCGACGGCGGGCACGGCGAGGAAATCGAACAACTTGTACTGCTCGACCGCCCCGAACTCGCGGTGCCGCTCGGTCACTATCGCAGCCGGCCGATGCTTTCTATCAACCGCGGCTTCTCGGCGCCGGTGATCGTCGACTTCGCGCGCGAAGAGGGCGAGCTCGCCTGGCTCGCAGCGCACGACGATGATCCGTTCGCGCGTTATGAAGCGCTGCAGCAACTGATGCTCGACACACTTGTCGCGGCTGTGTCGGGCAAGACGGTCGAAAATGGCGCGGTGATCGACGCGGTCGCGCAAACGCTGGCTGGCCGCGGCAGCGACCCGGCCTTCGTCGCCGAGGCGGTCCTGCTGCCGAGCGAAGCCTTCATCGGCGACCAGATGGTAACGGTCGACCCCGACGCGATCCGCCGCGAGCGGCTGGCGCTGCAGGCTGCCATCGGCAAGGCGCTCGAAAAGGAATGGCGTGCCATTCTCGAAGGCGCGGCGCCTGCGGCGACCGACCTGTCGCGCACCGCGAAAGGGGGCCGCCGCCTGCGCGGTGTCGCGCTCGCCTATCTCGCGGCCACGGGAGTCGACGATGCTCCCGCGCTGGCGTTCCGCATCTTCTCCGACGCCGACGGAATGACCGAGCGACAGGCCGCGCTCGCGACGCTGGCCCATGGCGACAGCGAAGAACGGACGCACGCGCTCGATATCTTTTACCAGCGCTATCGCGACAATCCGCTCGTGCTCGACAAATGGTTCCAGGTGCAGGCGTGGTCGATGCGCCCCGACGCCGTCGGCGCTGTGAAGGAACTCGCGCAGCATCCCGATTTCACGCTGGCCAACCCCAACCGCGTCCGCTCGCTCTATGGCGCGCTGACGGGCAATCAGGCGGCGTTCCATCGGGCGGATGGCGCTGGGTACAAGCTCATCGCCGATCTCGTCATTGCGCTCGATCCGAAGAACCCGCAGACCGCGGCGCGGATGATCCCGCCGCTCGGTCGCTGGAAACGTTTCGACGAACGCCGGCAGGCACTGATGAAAGCCGAGCTCGAACGCATCCTCGCGCAATCGGGCCTGTCGCGCGACGTGACCGAGCAGGCGTCGAAAAGCCTGCTCGGCTGATTGCCGTCAGGCTGAGGCGAAAAGCTTCGTCCCGGCGACGCCGATCACGATCAGCGCCATGAAGCCGAGTTGCACGGCGCTCACCTTTTCGCCGAACAGGATGATACCGCCGATGATCACGCCGACCGCGCCGAGGCCGGTCCAGATCGCATAGGCGGTTCCCGCCGAAATCTCGCGCATGGCAAAGGCAAGCAGCGCCATGTTGAGGAAGCTTAGCGATACCGGCACGATCGACGCCTGCCACGACCCGAGGGTCGCGGCCCATTTCAGGCTGAGTGCCCAGCAGATTTCGGTGAACACGGCGATTGCAAGGATGAACCATCCCATTTCCCATTCCTTCGAATTTGCGGGCTCGAAGGAAAAGACGCAGCCGGAAACCCGAAAGAGGCTGCGCGTATCGACACAAGGAAGGTCGCGGGCGGCCCCTAGGGCAGCGCGGACGTGATGGCAAGGGCCTCCCGCGCCCGCAGCGAAGGGCGGCAGTCCGGATTCGGTCGCTCGACATGCGTCAGCGGCAAGTCCGTGCGGGGTGCTGCCGCGCCGGACAGGGGCGGCGGAAAGATTTCTATCCGCCGAGCCATCCCGCAACGTCGACCGCCACCTTGTTCGCGGCGCGGGTCAGCGCTTCGCCGACGGGCTTCGCCTCGACCTTGCCGCCGATCGCCTCGCGCACCTCGAAGCGGCGCTGGGTGACGGTCTTGCCGCCCGCCGATACCAGCATCGCCTGAAACGCCACGACCGCCTCGTTCGAACGCGCATCGACGCCGAATTCCATCAGCTGTCCTGCGAGCTGCTCGCCGGGCGCAGTCAGATATTGCCCTTCGTCGAGTACGACGCGCGACGTGCGCGCAGCAACCGTTTCGGACACCAGCCGCTGGAACAGGCGCTGTGGCGCCTCGACCCACTGTGCATCCTTCACATAGGTCACGCTTGCACCATCCTGTTGCACCGGGATGCGTGTCGTGCGCAGCTTTTGTGGCGCGGTCGGGATCAGGATCGTCAGCGTCGCAGCTTCGGCTGCAGTGCGAGCTGTCCCGGCCTGCGGCGCTGCCTCCGGATCGAGCGTCAGCAGGAAGGGTGGCGTCTTGCCGCCAAGCCCGATGCAGCCCGAAAGCGTCACGGCCGCGATGACGGTCAATAGCGGGGCGCGGAATCTACGCATCATGGCTTCCTCATTCCTTGTAATCGGGCAGCTTGCTGCCGCCGAGAACCGCGCCCGCTCCCTGCTGGTCGAGCTTGTCGGTCAGGCTCGACAGCGAGGCCGAGGTGCGGCGCAAATCGCGGATCAGCGCATTGGCTTCGGGGATCGTCGTCTCGCTGAAGGTCTTGAGGCCGGGGCGTGCATCGCTGATCGCGGCCTCGAGCGTCGCCATCGATGCATTGGCCGACTTCAGCGTGTCGCGCAGATTGGCCATCGCCGGGTCGACGTTGCGGTCGATCGTGCCCTGTGCCGAAGCGGCGAGGTTGCCGACCTGCTCGGCGGCATTCCCCGCCTGCTGGATCGCGACACGCGTATCGGCGAGCGCGCGTTCGAGCGCCGGACCGTTGCGCGCGAGCGCCGCGGTGGTCGCTTCGACATTGTTCAGTATGTTGGCGAAGCTTTCCTGATTCTTGTCGTTCGCCAGTTCGGCGAGACGTTCGCTGAGCGTCGAGAGGCGCTGGAGCAATTGCGGAGCGGTGTTGAGCAGTTCGCCGAGCCCGCCGACCCGGGTCGGGATCACCGGTTTGCCCGCGGGGCCCTTGTCGGCGATCGCCGGGGCGCCCTTGACCGCGCCGTCGAGCGAGATTTGCGACACGCCGGTAAAGCCGACGCCTTCGAGTGCGGCGGTCGTGCCCTGCAGGATCGGAACGCCCTCGTTGACCTCGATGCGCACGCGCACGAACTGCGGATCGTCGGGCCAAAGCGCGATCTCGCGCACCTGTCCCGCGGGGACGCCCGAAAATTGCACCTGCGCGCCCTTGTTCAGCCCGTCGACCGACTGTTTGAAGAAAATGTCATATTCGCGCTTCGTCCCGCCGCTGTCGTTGGCCAGCCAGACGACGAAGACCGCGAGCGCGGCGGTGAAGAGGAGGACAAAGGCCCCGACCAGCACGTTGTTCGATCGAGTTTCCATCAGCTTTTCCTATCGTGCGGCGCTTGCGTCTGGTTGCAGTTCGCTGCGGCGCGGCCGCGGGGGCCATTGAAATATTCCTGTATCCAAGGATGCTCGGTGGCAAGCAGTTCGGGGATGGTGCCGACCGCGATCACCTTCTTCTCCGCCAATACCGCGACCCGGTCGCAAGTTGCATAAAGCGTGTCGAGATCATGGGTGATGAGGAAGACGGTGAGGCCCATCGTGTCGGCGAGGCCGCGGAGCAACTCGTCGAACTTGGCGGCGCCGATCGGGTCGAGGCCTGCGGTGGGCTCGTCGAGGAAGAGCAGCGCCGGATCGAGCGCGAGCGCCCGCGCGAGCCCCGCGCGCTTCACCATGCCGCCCGACAGCTCGGCGGGAAATTTGGGGCCGGCATCGGAGGGCAGCCCGACCATCTGCACCTTGTACGCCGCGATCTCGTCGAGCAGCTTCTGGTCGAGCCGCGGATAATATTCGCGCAGCGGAACCTGGATATTTTCGGCAACACTCAGCGTGGAGAAGAGCGCGCCGCCCTGAAACATCACGCCCCAGCGCCGGCGCAGGTCGCGCGATTCCTCTTCATTGGTGATCGTGTCGAGCGTCTTGCCATAGACTTCGATCTCGCCCGCGGCCGGGATTTGCAGCCCGATGATCGAGCGCATCAGCACCGACTTGCCGGTGCCCGATCCGCCGACCACGCCCAATATCTCGCCCGACCTGACGTCGAGGTTCAGATCGTCGTGGATCACCGCATCGCCGAACTGGTTGCGGAGGCCGCGAATGCAGATCGCGCGATCGAACTTTTCGGGCCGGATCGCGTCGGCGGCGGCCAGTTCCTCGCGGATTTCGATCTCGGTTTCGCCCGCCATCAATTCCACCCCAGCGACGAGAAGAAGACAGCGAAAAAGGCGTCGAGCACGATCACGAGGAAGATCGCGGCGACGACCGCCGAAGTCGTGCGCTGGCCGACTTCCTCGGCGTCCTGGCGCACCTGCATGCCTTCGTAGCAGCCGGTGACGCCGATCAATATGCCGAACACCGGCGCCTTGATCAGCATGATCCAGAAATCGGTCATCGGGATGATTTCGCGCAGCCGCTGGATATAGGTAAGCGGCGGGATATCGAGCCCGACCCAGCAATAGAGCCCGCCGCCGGCAATCGCGCAAAGGCTGGCATAGAAGCCGAGCAGCGGCATCGTGACCGTCGATGCGGCGACGCGCGGCAGCACGATCGCCTCCATCGGCGACACCCCGATCGTCCGCATCGCGTCGACTTCCTCGGTCAGTTTCATCGTGCCGATCTGCGCGGCAAAGGCGGAACCCGAGCGGCCCGCGACCATGATCGCGGTCATCAGCAGGCCGAGCTCGCGGATCGAGGCGCGGCCGACGAGATTGATCGTGAACACCTCGAGCCCGAATTGCTCGAGCTGCACTGCGCCCTGCTGCGCGATGACGATGCCGATCAGGAAGCTCATCAGGCCGATGATGGGCAGCGCATCGACGCCGACGGCCTGGAACCGGGTGACGACCGCGTTCCAGCGGAGCCGGCGGCGGGCGCGAATCTGGATGCCGAGTGCGATGATCATCGCGCCGAAAAAGCCGATGATGCCCAGAAGTTCGTGCCAGATCGCGATGCTGGCGGTGCCGATCTGTTCGAGCATGCGCGCCCACGCCGGGCGGCGGACGCGGTGGACGCGATATTCGCTCTTGTCGCTGGCGAGCGCGTCGAGCAGGCGTTGCCCCTCAGCGCTCGCGCCGACGATTTTCGAGCCATGCTCCTTGGCGGTGCGCGTCACGATCCATGCGCCGACGGTGTCGATCCGGTCGAGCGCCGACAGGTCGAGCGTCGCGATCGGGCCGAGCGCGTCGAGCCGCGCGGGCAGGTCGCCCAGCCGTGCAAGCGTCAAACGGCCAGTGAAGCGAACTTCGGCGCCCTTGGCACCGTCGCTATGTTCGAAATCCGCTCTGGCCACCATCGTGCGGGCGACATTGTATTATTTGCCCGGGCACGGCAAGCGAATCCATGGTCTGGCTCGCCAGACCTTGGCGGGTGGGAAACCCCCGACTATGGGAAGGGAATGGACGATCCGCTCGCCACGCCGGCCCCCGATTATGCGCACCGTGTCGCCATGTACGACATGGACCGGACGATAACGCGTTCAGGGACTTACAGCGGTTTTCTCATGCATGTTGCGCGGCGGCGGCAGCAATGGCGCCTGCTGCTCCTGCCGCTCGTCGGGCTGGCCGGCGCGGCCTGGTCGCTGCGCCTGATCGACCGCTCGCGATTGAAGGCGATCAACCTGCGGCTGCTTGTCGGCAAGCGCTTCCGCCGTGCCGAAATCGCGCCGCTCGCCGAAAGCTACGCCGACCGGGTGGTCGCGCGCGGGCTGCATTCCGCGGCGCTCGACCAGATCGCCGCCGATCGCGAGGCGGGCTACCGGTTGCTCCTCGCGACCGCATCCTTCCACCTTTATGTCGACGCGATCGCGCGGCGGCTCGGTATCGACGATGTGCTCGCGACGCAGCTCGACGAACCCGACGGCGCCGACCATATTCACGCGCGTCTCGCTGGCGACAATTGCTATGGCGATGCGAAGTTCGCGCGCATCTCCGACTGGCTCGCCGCGAACGAGATCACGCGCGATCAGGCGCATGTGCGCGCCTATTCGGACCATGTCTCCGACCACCCGATGCTGCATTTCGCGGACCAGGCAGTCGCAACCACGCCGTCGCGCAAGTTGAAGCAACTCGCGCCGAAGATGGGCTGGCAGATCGTCGACTGGCGCGCGCGGCGCGATCGTTAGACCGCGTCCAGCGCCTGCGCGAAGTCGGCGATCAGATCGTCGGCATCCTCGATCCCGATCGACACGCGCACCAGATTGTCGGTGATGCCGAGCGCCTTCTTGCGTTCGTCGGGGACCGACAAGTGCGTCATCGCCGCCGGATGGCTCGCGAGCGTCTCGGTGCCGCCAAGACTGACCGCGAGCTTCGCGATCTTGAGTGCGTCGAGGAAGCGGAAGCTTTCTTCCTCGCCGCCTTGGATGAAGAGCGAGAAGGTCGATCCCGCACCCGTGCAATGGCGGTCGAAGATGTCCTTCTGCCGCGCATCGCTGATGAAACCGAGATAGCCGAGCCCCTCGACCTTCGGATGATCGCGAAGGAAGGTGCAGACCTTCAGCGCATTTTCGCCGGCGCGACTCATCCTGAGCTCGAGCGTTTCGAGGCTGCGCAGCAGCATCCACGCGGTGTTGGGGTCGCAGATCGTTCCGATCGTGTTGCGCATGGGGCGGATCGTATTGATCAGCGCCTGGTCGCCCGACACGCCACCCGCCACGAGGTCCGAATGGCCGCCGGCATATTTGGTGAGGCTGTAGACGACGAGTTCGGCGCCTTGGTTCAGCGGCTTCTGCCATAGCGGGCCGAGGAAGGTGTTGTCGATCGCGATCGCGGGCTTGGCGTCGCCGGTGAAGGCGGCGTCGCGCGCGGCGCGGACGGCCTCGACGTCGACGAGCGCGTTGGTCGGGTTCGCCGGGCTTTCGAGATAGACGAGCGCGACCTTGCCGCCCTTCTCGTCAGCCAGCGCCTGCGCGCGCGCTAGGATGGCATCGATTTCCTCGCGCGTCGCGCCGGCGGGGAAGTCGACGAAGCTGACGCCGAAGCGCGACAGGATGCGCGCGATCAGTGTTTCGGTCGCGGCATAGAGCGGACCCGAATGGACGATCACGTCATTCTGGCCGACGAGCGCGAGGAGCAAGGTCGCGATCGCCGACATGCCGCTCGAAAAGACGAGGCTGTCGTCGGCGCCGTCCCATACGGCCAGGCGATCTTCGAGGATTTCCTGGTTCGGGCCGTTGAAGCGCGAATAGACGAGACCGTCGGCGGGCCCTTCGCGCTTGCCGGTGATGTGCTCGAAGAAGCGCTTGCCTGCCGCCGCGCTTTCGAAGGCGAAGGTTGACGTGAGGAAGATCGGCGGCTTCAGCGAGCCTTCGGAGAGCATCGGGTCATAGCCGAGTCCCATCATCAGCGTCGCGGGGCTGAGGTCTTTGTCGCCTATTTTCTTGCTGTTGGTCTTGGTTTTGCCGCGCATGGCCATGGGGGAAGCTCCTTGAATGTTGCTGTCCTTATAGCGCCCGAAGTTTCGTTTGAAACTATATTGCGCGGCTCAACCCACCATCGCGATCGCCCAGATCACCCCGATCAAGAGCGGAACGCCGATGATGTCGAGTGCGAGCCCGGCCTTCAATATACGCGGCAGCGCGATGTGGCCGGTGGCCCAGGCAAGTGCGTTTGGCCCGGTCCCCGACGGCAACATAAAGCCCCAACTCGCCGCCATCGCGACGGGCAGCGCGAGCAGAATCGGGTCCACGCCGGTCGCGGCGATCAGCGCCGCGAGGACGGGCATGATTCCGCTGGCGGTCGCGACGTTGCTGGCAAATTCGGTGATCAATATGGTGAGCGCGACGATCGTCGCCGCGAGCAGGATCGTCGGCACATTGCCGAGCGGCGCCAGCACCGCGCCGAGCCACGCGGCAAGCCCGCTCGCGGTGATCGCCGCGGCGAGCGCGAGACCGCCGCCGAACATCATGATGACGCCCCAAGGCGCGCGGTCGGCTTCCTTCCAGAGCAGGAGAGGACGGCCGGTGCCGTCTGGCAGGATGAAGAGCAGCAGGCTGCCTGCGACCGCGATCGTACCGTCGGTCAGCGCGCCCTTGGGCAGCATGGGTTCGAGCCAAGGCTGCGCGATCCACGCGACGAGGACGAGCAGGAAGATCGGGACGACGCGGCGTTCGGCGGTCGACCAGATCGCCTGATTGCCGAGCGCGGCGGCCGCCGCGGTGCCGTCGAAGGGATGGTCGGCAAGCCGCTGGACGCGCGCGAGAATCCACATCGCGATCGGCGTCGACAAGAGGACGATCGGGACGCCGTAAATCGCCCAGTCGAGGAAGGCGATGCGCAGGTCCAGCGCCTTTTCGATGAGCCCCGCCGCGATAGCATTGGTCGGACTGCCGACGAGCGTGCCGAGCCCGCCGAGCGATGCGGCAAAGGCGATGCCCATCATCACTGCGCCGGCGAAGCCCTCCGTCTCGCCGTCCTCCACACCGCCGGCGCGGACGACGGCAAGTGCGATCGGAATCATGATCAGCGCGGTCGAGGTGTTCGAGATGAACATGCTGAGCAATGCGGTCGCCGCCATGAAGGCAAAGAGCAGGCCCGACGCGGTCGGCGACGCGCGTTTGAGCAAGGCGAGCGCCAGTCTTCGGTGCAGACCGACGCGCTCGATCGCGAGCGCGAGGAAGGCGCCACCGAGGATCAGGAACAGGATCGGCGAATAATATTCTTTCGCGATTGCATTGGCATCCATCACGCCGAACGCGGGTACGGTGAGGAAGGGGAGGAGCGCGGTGACGGTGAGCGGCAGCGCTTCGGTCATCCACCAGATCGCCATCAGCACCGTCAAGGCCGCGACGCGCCACGCGGTCGCTTCCATGCCCGCTGGCGCCGGAAGCAGAAGCATGATGCCAAAGGCGACGAGCCCGCCGATCAGTCCCAGCCAGCGCGTGCGCGTCATCGACCCCTTATCCTCCCGCCAGTCCGATCACCGATAGCTGGCGGCCATAGGTGTTTTCCCCTTTGTGGCACGCGCGGCGATAGCTGAAATAATCCTGCCCCTCGGCATAGGTGTCCTGTCCGCCGATGGCAATTCGCGTGACGCCCGCCGCAGCGAGGCGCGCCGCGACATAGGCGGCGATGTCGAACATCGCGTGGCCGGGCTTGCCTGCCGCGAAAAAGCGCTCGTTCGCGGGATCGTCGGTGACAAAGCGCTGCACGAAGCCGTCGTCGACCTCATAGGAGGCACGCCCGATGCACGGGCCGATCGCGGCGGCGATATTCGCGCGGCTCGCGCCGAGGCTTTCCATCGCATCGAGCGTCGCGTCGGCGACCCCGGCGAGTGCGCCTTTCCATCCCGCGTGCGCCGCCCCGACGACGCCCACTCCGCGATCGGCGAACAGCACCGGGACGCAATCGGCGGTCAGGATGCCGAGCAGGACGCCGGGCGTGCGCGTCGCAAGCGCGTCGGCCTCGGGCCGCGCGGCGAGATCGGTGTCGCCATCGACGATGATGCAGCGGTTGCCATGGACCTGATAGAGGCCCGTCAGCGCCGCGCCCGGAAGCGCGGCATCGGCGACGCGCTGGCGGTTCTGCGCAATCAGCGCGGGATCGTCGCCCGATCCGAGGCCGCAGTTGAGCGAGGCGAGATCGCCAGTCGACACGCCGCCGCGGCGGCCGAAGAAGCCGTGCGGAATGCCGTCCAGCGGCGCGGCCGTGACGAAGGGCGCGCTCACAGGTCGAGCCTGAAAAAGCGGTCTTCGTCGATATGGTTACCGACGCGGAACGCGTTGCGGCCGACGTCGTAGAAACCATAGCGGCGGTAAAAGGCCTGCGCGCGGTCATTCTCGGTGAAGACGGTGAGATACAGGATCGACGCCCGCTCGCGCGCCCAGGCGATGCCCCATTCCATCAACGCGACCGCGACGCCCGTGCCCTTCGCGGCCTCGGCGACATAGAGTTGATGCAACTCGACGGCATCGCCCGTTGGCTGCTCCTCGGGCAGTTCGAAATCGACCGGCCCCATCTTGATATAGCCGAGGATCGCGCCCGCCTCGTCGCGCACCATCGCAATATCGTGATCATCGCTCGCGATCTGCGCGCGAACGCGGTCGGGCGGATTCCAGCCCGCGAGGAAAGTGGAGAGATCGGCGGGGTCGTAGATATGCCCGAACGTATGGGTGAACGATCCGTTGGCAAAGGCCGCGATGGCCTCTGCATCGCCGGTCGTTGCCAATTGAATGGCGGTCATGCGGCGTCTCCTGTAAATCCTGCGGGTGCGGGCCAGCCCGGTGCGGTGAAGGCCATCGCCTTGAACAGCTCGCCCATCGCGTTGGGCTCGACGAGGCGGTCGCGCTGGCTCTGCAATTCCCCGGCGCGGGCAGGCGCAGCGGCGGCGAGCGACTGCACGCGCGCGTCGATGCCGAGCCGTCGTAGCCACTCGCCTTGCGTCGCCAACGGGCTCACGGACACGCCCGCATTTTGCGCCGCTCCTGCAAGCGTGGTGAAATCGACATGCGCGGTCAGGTCGACCTCGCCCGGATCGGCGAAGGGGTCGGCGAAGCGGTGCGCCTTCACTGCCTGCAACGTGTCGCCCGCGGTGGGGCCGGCATAGCCATAGTCGATTGCGAGCATCGCGCCGCCCTGCCGCGCGAGGCGGAAGGCGAGGCGCTGCATAATCGCGGCCGCAACGGGGGTGGTTTCGACAATCGTTCCTTCGGGCTCGCTTCGCAGCGAAGCGGGCACGGCGTCGTCGGCGGGCGTGTCGCCCGCGACCGGCGCCAGCGTGCCGCCCTGACGTTCGACCATGCGTTCGCGCCAGCCGTCGGCGATGCGGACATATTGATGGATCGGCAGCGCGTCGAAAAACTCGTTCGCGACGATCACCAGCGGCGCGTCGTCGGGCAGCGCGTCGACTTCGTCATGATGCTCCGCAGCGGGCAGGCGCGCGAGCTGCGCAGCACGCAGCGTCGGGCTCGTTTCGACCAGATCGATGCCGGTCGGCGTGCAATCGAAGCGTGCCATCGTGCGCAGCGCATCGGCGGCTAGCGTGCCGCGACCGGGGCCGAGCTCGACATAGCGAAACGCCGGGCTGCCCGCACGCGACCAGAGGTCGGCGATCCAGATGCCGATCATTTCGCCGAACATCTGGCTGATTTCGGGCGCGGTGGTGAAATCGCCCGCAGCGCCGAGCGGATCGCGCGTCGCATAATAATTCGCGTTCGCCGCGGCCATATAGTCGGCGATCGTCGTCGGCCGCGCCGCCGCGATTTCGCCGATCAGCTGCTCGGGGGTCGGCGGTCCGTCACGCAACGCTGTCGAGTCCGGCCACCGGCTCGATCCGCTTGCGGCGGCCCTTGGCGGTCGCGACCAGCCAGACGCCGGCCAGCAGCATCGGGACGGTCAGCGTCTGACCCATGGTGAGGCCCCACGACAAGGTTCCGAGCTGGACGTCGGGTTCGCGCACGAACTCGACGGCAAAGCGGCTGAGGCCATAGATGATCGCCGCCATGCCGAAGAGGAAGCCGGGCTTGTAGCGCGCGTCGGTGCGCCAGAAGAGGAAGGCGAGGATCGCCATCATCACGATGCCCTCGAGGCCCGCCTCGTAAAGCTGGCTCGGGTGGCGCGGCAGGTCCGATCCGCTGCCCGGAAAGATGATCGCCCAGGGAACGGTGGTCGTGCGGCCCCACAGCTCGCCGTTCACGAAATTGGCTAGGCGACCGAAGAAGAGGCCGAAAGGGACGACACAGGCGACATAGTCGCAAAAACGCAGGAAGCTGAGCTTTTCCTTGCGCGTCACGTACCAGATCGCGACCAGCACGCCGATCACTCCGCCGTGCAGCGACATGCCGCCGTCCCACAATTTGAAGATTTCGAGCGGCTTCCGGATATAGTTGTCGAGGTTGTAGAAGAGCACATAGCCGAGCCGGCCGCCAAGGATGATCCCGAGCATCGCATAGAAAATCATGTCGTCGGCGTGACGCCGCGCCATCGGGGCGCCCGGTTGCGCAATCAGCTTCAGAAGATACCAGTAACCGACGAAAATGCCGGCGAGATAGGCGAGCGCGTACCAGCGGATCGGCAGGCCGAAGACGCTGAACGCGATCTCGCTATTCTCTCCCATCAGCTCGTGGAAGTTCACATATTGCGTTGCTTCGGCTAAGGTTGCAAAAAGAAACATATAGTCGCGCGGTCCTTCCCCAGGAGAGGCCTCCCCATAAGGGGTATGGCGAGCGAGACCAAGAGGAGAGATGAAAGATGCCATCTGCGCTCGATTTGCGCCTGGAAGCCGCGTACAATCTGATCACCGGCCCAGGAGGGCCGATCCAGCTCGGGTCCGTCGAACGCTTTGGCCAACAACTGCCCGTCATCACCAACGCGCCGACGAATCTGAGCGACTATCTCGCCTTTTTCTGCGCGCAGCATGGCGACGCGACCTTTCTGGTCGAGGGCGACGAACGGCTGAGCTTCAAGCAGGTTTATGCCGCCGCGCGCAAGGTCGCCGCGGCACTCGTTGACGGTCATGGAGTCGAACGCGGCGACCGCGTCGGCATCGCGATGCGCAACGCCAATGCCTGGTGCGTCTCCTATCTCGGTGTGCTGTTGGCGGGCGGCTGCGCCACCCTGCTCAACGGATGGTGGCAGGGCGGCGAACTCGCCGCGGGTATCGAGGATGCCGAGGCGAAGCTGGTCATCGCCGACGTCCAGCGCGCAGCACGGCTTGCGGAACCGGGCGTCAGCCACGGCGCCATGGTCATCACGCTCGATCTCACGAAGCCGATCGACGAAGCGATCGCGCCGATCACCGGTGCGGGCGGCAGCGCGGAAACGGCATTGCCGGTGCTCACCGGCGACGATCTTGCGACCATTCTTTTCACTTCGGGTTCGACCGGCCAGTCGAAGGGCGCCTATTCGCGCCATCACGCGGTCGTGCAGGCTATTTTCAACTATGTCACGCAGACGGCCAGCATCGTCCATCTGCTGACCGAAGACGGGCAGATGTCGGACATTCAGCCTGCAACGCTGATCTGTACGCCGTTGTTTCACGTCACCGCCGAGATTCCGGTGTTCCTCCAGAGCATCGCGATCGGGCGCAAGCTGGTCCTGATGCCCAAGTGGAACGCCGATGAGGCGATGCGGCTGATCCAGGACGAAAAGGTCAATTATTTCGTCGGCGTGCCGCTGATGAGCTACGAGATCCTCGTCAGTCCGAACCGCAAGAACTACGACCTGTCGACCTGCAAAAGCTATGCGGGAGGTGGCGCGCCGCGCCCGCCCGAGCATGTGCGGCGGCTGGCGTCGGAGATGGGCGAGGCCAAGCCCTTGCTCGGCTATGGCCTCACCGAAACCAACGCCGTCGGCTGCGGTATCATCAACGAAAATTATGTCGCGAAGCCGATGTCGACGGGGCCCGCCTCGAAGCCGCTCGTCGACCTCGCTATCCTCGACGACAATGGCGAGCCGGTCGCAGAGGGCAGGGTCGGCGAAGTCTGCATCCGTTCGGTGTGCAATTTCGAAGGCTATTGGAACAATGAAGCGGCGACCAAAGCGGCCTTCTTCGACAATGGCTATTTCCGTTCGGGCGACCTCGGCTATCTAGACGAGGAGGGCTATCTCTTCATCGTCGACCGCAAGAAGGACATCATCATTCGCGGCGGCGAGAATATCAGCTGCCAGGAGGTCGAGGCCGCGATCTACGAGCATCCCGAGGCAAACGAGTGTGCGGTGTTCGGCCTCCCCGACGAGCGCCTCGGCGAATGCGTCGGCGCGGTCGTCTGGATGAAGTCCGGCAGCAGCGTGACCGCCGACGAACTGGTCGCTTTCCTCGGCGCGCGGCTCGCACCCTACAAGGTGCCGTGCAAGATCTGGATGTCGAACGACGCGCTGCCCAAACTGGGCAGCGAAAAGATCGACAAGGTCAGCTTGCGCAACCGCTATCGCGAGGAATATGCCGCGGAGGTCGTCGCGTAACCAATTGAGCCAAAGGAGCGAACCGGGACCATGGCCGAGGCTGATACTCCCGTCGCTCCCGAAAGGCCGGCGCCGGTGCGCGTCTATCGCCACCGGCTGCCGACGCGCATCTGGCATTGGGTCAATGCGGTCAGCCTGCTCATCCTGTTGATGAGCGGGCTGATGATCTTCAACGCCCACCCGCGCCTCTATTGGGGCGAATATGGTGCGAATTTCGACCGCGCGTGGCTGGCGATCGGATCGACGGCGGATGCGGGCTATCTGCGCGTCGGCGACTGGAAAATCGATACCACGGGCGTGCTCGGCCGCTGGACCGATGCGGAAGGGGCGGTGCAGACCTGGGCCTTCCCCGGCTGGGCGACGATCCCGACCAGCTACAGCCTTGCCGACGGGCGGCGCTGGCATTTGCTGTTCGCGTGGCTGTTGTCGATCGGGCTGACCCTCTACATGCTCTGGACGCTGCTCGGCGGACATTTGCGCAGGGATCTGCACGTTCGCCGTACCGAATGGGCGCCGCGCCATATCTGGCAGGATGTGAAGGATCATGCCCGGCTGCGCTTCCCGCGGGGCGAGGCCGCAGCGCGATACGGCATCCTCCAGAAACTGAGCTACATCGGCGTGATCTTCGTGGCGCTGCCGCTGATGATCGCGACGGGCCTCACCATGTCGCCCGGAATGAATGCGGCGTGGCCGTGGCTGCTCGACGTCTTCGGCGGGCGCCAGTCTGCGCGCTCGATCCATTTTATTACCGCATGGGCGCTGGTCGCCTTTTTTCTCGTGCATATCGCGATGGTGCTGCTCGCCGGACCGGTGAACGAGATGCGCTCGATGATCACCGGCTGGTTTCGCCTGCCGCGGGAGAAGGACGCGTGAGCGGGATCGTTCTTCCGCGCCGCGAGCTGATTGCTCGCGCCGGCGGACTCGTCGCCGCGGCGGGTACGCTGCCCCTGCTGTCGGGCTGCGACGCGATCAACGACGCGCCCGCCGTGCGCAAGATATTGTCCATGGGCGAGGAGATGAACCGCGCGAGCCAGCGCGCGCTGATCGACCGGGATGCGCTCGCGCGCGAATTCACTCGCGCCGACCTGTCGCCCTATTTCCGGCCGAATGGTACGCGTCTGCCCGCGGGCGCCGATTATGCCGCGCATGCCACGAGCGGTTTCGCCGACTGGCGGATCAAAGTGACCGGCCTCGTCGCGAAGCCGCTCTCGCTGTCGATGGCCAACATCCGCGCGATGCAGCAGCGCACCCAGATCACGCGTCACGACTGCGTCGAGGGATGGAGCGCGATCGGGCAATGGACGGGCGTGCAGCTGAGCCGCATCCTTGCCGCCGCGGGGGTGAAGGAAAGCGCGCGTTATATCGTCTTTCGCTGCGCCGACCGGCTCGGCGATGCGCTCTATTATGAAAGCTGCGACATGGTCGATGCGCTGCACCCGCAGACGATCATGGCGTGGGCGCTCAACGGGGCGGTGCTGCCGATCGCCAACGGGGCGCCGCTGCGCCTCCGGATCGAGCGCCAGCTTGGATACAAGCATGCGAAATATGTGAACGCGATCGAGGCGGTCGCGAGCCTCGACGCAATCGGTGCCGGCAAGGGCGGCTATTGGGAGGATCGCATCGATTATGAATGGTATGCGGGAATCTGATCGCAACCTTTTCGCATGCCGGAGGTTCGGTTGGTAAAATGTCGATCCTGCGTCCGTTTCTCTCCCGCGTTATTCATCAGGGCCGGCTGACCGTCATCCTGCCCGACGGTACGCGCGAGGAATATGGCCGGCCCGCGCCGGGCTTCCCCGATGTCACCATTCGCTTCACCAGCCGCAAGGGGATGCGCCGCATCATCCTCGATCCGCGCATCGGTGCCGCCGAGGCGTTCATGGATGGCGAGATGGAACTCGTCGAAGGCGACATAATGGAACTCGTCGCGCTCATCCGCTCGAACACGCCGTGGGATCGCGGCGCGACGCTCCACGACAAGACATGGCTCGGCCGCCGCGCCGAATGGGTGAAGACGCGGATCGGATCGATCAACCGCCGACGCCGGTCGCGCGCCAACGTCAAACATCACTACGACATCGGCAACGATCTCTACCGCCTCTTCCTCGACGAAGACATGCAGTATAGCTGCGCCTATTGGTCGCGGCCGGAGATGACGCTCGACGAGGCGCAGGCTGCAAAGAAGGCGCATATCGCGGCGAAGCTTGCGCTCGCGCCGGGGCAGCGCATCCTCGACATCGGTTGTGGCTGGGGCGGGATGGCGATCACGCTGGCGAAGCTCGAAAAGGTCGAAGTGCTCGGCATCACCCTGTCCGAAGAGCAGCTCGCGCTCGCGCGCCAGCGTGCCGAAGCGGCGGGTGTGGCCGACCGGGTCGAATTTGAACTGATCGACTATCGCGACCTCGCCGCGCGCGAGGCGGGGCGCTTCGACCGCATCGTTTCGGTCGGCATGTTCGAGCATGTCGGCGCGGCGAATTTCGAGACCTTTTTTCGCGCCTGCGCCAACCTGATGACCGCCGAGGGCGTGATGCTGCTCCACACGATCGGCCGCTTCGGCAAGCCGGGGTCGACCGACGCGTTCACACGCAAATATATCTTCCCTGGCGGCTATATCCCGGCGCTGAGCGAAACATTGGCTGCGAGCGAGAAGAGCCGGCTGATCGTCACCGACGTCGAGACACTGCGCCTGCATTACGCGCTGACGCTGCGACAGTGGTATGCACGGACGCTGGCGCATGAAGCCGAGATCGTCGCCATGATGGGCGTGCGTTTCTTCCGCATGTGGTGCTTCTATCTTGCCGGTGCGACCGCGGCGTTCGAGAGCGGCGGGATGGGCAACTACCAGATCCAGTTCGCGCGCAGCCGCCGCGCGCTGCCGTTGGCGCGCGACTATATGGCGGAGGCCGAACGGAATTACCTTGGTGGGGGCACGGGCTGAGCCGTACCCGGTAACGTGCGAGGGGGCAGGGATGACCGAGGAGGAGGAACTCACCCGGATCGACCGGTACGAGCTGCGCAACGGCTGGGTCATGCGCCGCGCCGGACTGAAGGGGTGGCGGATCGAGGCTGAGATCTTCGGCGGCGACGCGCCGGTGCTGATCCTGACAGGGTCGCGGCGCGGGCGCGTCGAAATTCCGCTGGCAAACATCGACTGTATCCGCGCGAGCGTTGATCGAGGGAAATTTCGCTGGGCAGATTCCTATCGCTGTCTGATCTGGCGCGCGGGCGAACCAAAGCTGGTGCTTACCCCGACCTCGTTCGGCAAGATCATCTATGGCGAACTTGTCCTCCAACTCGCGCGCGCGATGAAGCGGGTAGGGCGTTTCGACCGCGTCGAGCGCGGGCTGCAACGATGGGAAGCTATCTTCTATTCGATCTTCATGATCGTCGCTGCGGTCTTCATCGCCTATGTCGCGTGGGACACGCTGCAAATGACGCGGGGGCCGATCGAGGGGAAGGATTTCATTTTCCTCGGCGTCACCGGGGGCTTCAGCCTGTTCCTGCTCGTCGCCAGCGTCAGACTATGGGGCGGTCGCGGGCGTCCGCGCCCTGTCCGCAGCCTCAAGGATCTGCGCGAGGTGTTGCCCTGACAGGCGTCAGTCCGGATAGCGTTCGTTCATGACCTTCCAGCTCAGCATGACGAGCTGCTCGAGCACGTCCAGATCCACGTCGGCAAGCTTGTTGATGTAGAGGCAAGATTTGCCTGTCTTGTACTTGCCCAGCTTTGCCAGCAACGCATCGGCTTCGGGTTGGCGGTCGCAATAATGACCCATCAGATAGAGCGTCATCGCGGCCTTCCGGGGCGAGAAACCGGCGCGGCACATCGTGCCCGAACGGCCGCTGTCATAGACATAGTCATAGCTGCCGTAACCGATGATCGATGGCCCCCACATTTTCGGTTCGAGCCCCGTGACGCGGCGGTGCATCGCGTCGATGATCCCGGCTTCCTCGCGGCGGCGCGCTTCAGGAACGGTGGCAAGGAAGTCGGCGACGTCGATTTCGGTTGCCTTCGTCCTGATTTCGGCTTTGGCCATGGCGTTTTCTCCCGGACGCCGACGATAGCCTGCGCGCCAGGGGGCGCCAAGCCGGTTGCACCTTCCGCAGCGGACTGCTAGCCGCGCCCGCGTCTTTCCCTCGCCAAAGGTGCCATCATGTCCGAGTCCTTCAAGCGCGTTGTCCTCGCCTATTCGGGCGGCCTCGATACCAGCGTGATCCTGAAGTGGCTGCAGGTCACCTATGGCTGCGAGGTCGTGACCTTTACCGCCGATCTTGGCCAGGGCGAGGAACTCGAGCCGGCGCGCGCCAAGGCCGAGCTGATGGGGATCAAGCCCGAGCATATCTATATCGACGACCTGCGCGAGGAGTTCGTTCGCGATTTCGTCTTCCCGATGATGCGCGCCAATGCGCGTTACGAGGGCGATTATCTGCTCGGTACGTCGATCGCACGTCCGCTGATTTCGAAGCGGCTCGTCGAGATCGCTAAGGAAACCGGCGCCGACGCGGTCGCACATGGTGCGACGGGCAAGGGCAATGACCAGGTGCGCTTCGAACTGTCGGCCTATGCGCTGAATCCGGATATCAAGGTGATCGCGCCGTGGCGCGAATGGGACCTCACCAGCCGTACCGCGCTGATCGATTTTGCCGAGAAGAACCAGATCCCCGTGCCCAAGGACAAGCGCGGCGAAAGCCCGTTCAGCACCGACGCGAACCTCCTCCACACTTCGTCGGAGGGCAAGGTGCTCGAGGATCCGTGGGAAGAGACGCCCGACTATGTCTATTCGCGCACGGTGAACCCCGAGGACGCGCCCGACACGCCCGAATATATCACGATCGATTTCGAGAAAGGCGACGGTGTTGCGCTGAACGGGCAGGCGATGTCGCCCGCGACGCTCCTCGCGGCGCTCAACGACCTTGGCCGCAAGCATGGGATCGGCCGCCTCGACCTCGTCGAGAACCGCTTCGTCGGCATGAAGTCGCGCGGCATGTACGAGACGCCGGGCGGCGAAATCTATGCGCGTGCCCACCGCGGCATCGAAAGCATCACGCTCGACCGCGGCGCGGCGCACCTCAAGGACGAGCTGATGCCGAAATATGCCGAGCTCATCTACAACGGCTTCTGGTTCGCCCCCGAGCGCGAGATGCTGCAGGCGGCGATCGACCACAGCCAGACGAACGTCACCGGCACCGTGCGGCTCAAGCTCTACAAGGGCAATGCGAGCGTCGTCGGCCGCAAGTCGCCGTTCAGCCTCTACAGCGAACGCCATGTGACCTTCGAGGATGACGCCGGCGCCTATGACCAGAAGGATGCGGCAGGCTTCATCAAATTGAACGCCTTGCGCTTGAAATTGCTCGCAAAACAGGGTCAGTAAGGCGGCCGGGCACGGACCCGGCCGCGACAGGAGCCTTGGTCCATGTTCTCCCTTTTGCTGGCGACCGCCAGCCTGACACCTGCGTTCAACGATGCCAGCTATGCCGACCTCGGCTATGTGAACCGCAGCGCGGGCGAGTGCGCCGCGCGCTTCGGCAGCGGGTCGATCGAGCTTCGCCAGGCCTTCAACGAGGCCGACCGCACGATGATCAACGTCGCTGTGGTGACGGGCAAGCCGACGCGCGCGGTTCCCGTCGGCGCGAAGCTGTGGGCGAAGTCGAGCTACGGCCCCGCATGGCGCGCGGTCGTTATCGAATCGACGCCGCAGCGCCTTCGCTTCGTGGCGCACAATCGCTTCGTCGGTGACCTGTTCGCCGAGGACTCGCTGACGATCGCGCTTCATGAAAGCCTCGACGCGGGCGGCGATGCGGTGCTGGTCGATCTGGGGTCGGATATCTCCGGGTTCCGGGGCAGGCTCGCCTCGGCCTTCGACTGTTCGGATAGCCTTGGTATCTGAGGCCGCCGGCTGCACCAAATCGGTGATAATATGAAAGAAAGTCGCCGGCATACAGGCATATGTTTGCCAGCAGCCGATGACGCACGACGACGCCTTCCTCTCCCCGGATCGTGAATGGCAGCCGTGCCGCATCATAATCCCGCGTATCGGATTGTTGCTCGACCATTATGGCGCCAGCCGCCGCCTGATCATGCCCGGCCGCTATCTGGTCCGGCATTCGCGAACCTTCCGGCGCAAATTGTACCGGCTCGTCGATCGCTGATCCGATTTTCGGGTAGCGCGGCGCCGTGAACGGCGGCACTGTCGGGCGATGCGCTTCTTCGATTTTTCATCGTGGCAAAGCATCGCGACGACCCTTTTCGGTCTCGCGCTCGTCACGCTGATCGGCGTCGGCATCCGGCTGCTGGTGATGATGACGATCCAGCAGCGCCGCGAGCGGATGAACCGCCAGATCAACGAACGCCTGCGCACGCTGATCGCCGCCTACAAGACGCTCGGCGGATCGTTCACCGGCGACCTGATGGTCGATCCGCGCCATTTGCGCGACATCAGGCGTCAGGCTGGCGAGGCGAAGGTGGAGCCCGCTATCGATCTGTCGGATAACATGGCGCCCGGCGATGGCGCGCCGGGCGAATCGGACCGGCCACGCCGTATCCGTGACGCCGTCGAGGCCGCGCTTTCCGATATCATCCTGCTCGGCACCGAGGGGCAGGTGCGGCTTGCCAGTCGCGCGGCGCACGAACTGGTCGAAGGACGTCCGGTCCATGTTCACGACCTTGTCGTCGAACTGCGCGATTTCATCCGCGAGGCTCTCGACCTCGATCCGGTTCCTGCCGACGCCGCGATTCCGTTGCAGGGGCCCGCGCGCCCGTCGGGCAGCGGCGGCAAGGGCAGCGGCCGCGGTAGCGAAGCGCGCGGCGGCGCTGCCGGCGGCGGGGGTGGTCGCGACGGGGGTGGCGGCATGGGCATGGGCATGGCTGGCGGGCTTGGCGTCGCTGGCGGGGCGGGTCTTGCGCGCGTCGCCGCGACTGATGATGCCGCAGACGTATCCGGCGAACCACAACAGAAATGAGGGGTTAGCAAGCGGCCCGCACCTGCGCTAAGGCGCGGGGCATGACCGCGACCCGTTTTTTCTCCGACAATGCAGCGACCGTCCATCCGATAGTGATGGAGGCGATGGCAGCCGCCAACCGGGTCGACACGGCCTATGACGGCGACGCGCTCAGCCAGTCGCTCGACGCGACATTTTCGGAGCTTTTCGAGACGGAGTGCGAAGTCGTGTGGATCCCGACGGGGACTGCGGCGAACAGCATCATCCTCGCGCATTTCGTGCGGCCGTGGCAGGGGATACTCTGTTACGAGGAAGCGCATATCGAGGTCGACGAATGCGGCGCGCCGACCTTCTATTCGGGCGGCGCCAAGCTGATGACCCTGCCCGGTCGCGGGGCCAAGATCGACGCCGAAGCGCTCAAGACAAGGATCGCCGGCATCCGCAAGGATGTGCACCAGGTCCAGCCGGCGGCGATCAGCATCACCAACGCGACCGAATATGGCCTGTCGTGGCGTGCGGGCGAAATCGGCGAGATCAGCGAGATCGCGCGCAGCAACGGGATGAAGCTCCATATGGACGGGGCGCGTTTTGCCAACGCCGTCGCCTTCCTCGGTTGCGCACCCGCCGACGTCACCTGGCGCGCCGGGGTCGATGCGCTGTCCTTCGGCTTTACCAAGAATGGCGCTATGATGGCCGAAGCGATCGTCTTTTTCGGCGGCAGTGGCGGTGCCGGGGTGCGCGAGCTCAAGAAGCGCGGCGGCCATCTGCTCAGCAAGGGGCGCTTCGTCGCGGCGCAGATCCGCGCGATGCTGGAGGACGATTTGTGGCTCGCCAATGCGCGCGCGGCCAATGCGGGGGCTGCAAAGCTCGCTGCGGCGTGCGGCAGCCGGCTGATGTATCCGGTCGAGGCCAACGAATTGTTCGTGCGTTTGACGGCCGACGAAGCCGCGAAGCTGCGCGGCGCCGGTTTCGACTTCTACGACTGGGGCGACAGCGCAGCGCGCCTCGTCGTCAGCTGGGATCAGGACGCAGAGGCTGTCGCGCCGCTGGCGGCCGCGATCGGCGCGCTATGAGCGGCGAGCAGCCGACGCTGCTCAGCCCGCGTGTCCTGCTGCCCTTTGCGTTGGTGACCCTGATCTGGGGGTCGACCTGGATCGTGATCAAGGGGCAACTCGGAATTGTCCCGCCGAGCTGGTCGGTCACCTATCGTTTCGCGGTGGCGGCGATTGCAATGTTTGCCTTTGCCGCGCTGCGTCGTGAGAAGCTGTTGCTCGAACCTCGCGCGATGCTCTTTGCGATGGCACTGGGCGTTGCGCAATTCACCTTCAACTTCAACTTCGTCTACCGCGCCGAGCAACATATCACCTCGGGGCTGGTCGCCGTGCTCTTCGCGCTGCTGATTGTGCCGAACACGCTGCTCGGAAGGGTCTTCCTGAAGACACCGCTCGAAGGGCGTTTCCTGGCGGGGGCGGGGATCGCGATCCTGGGCGTCGGGCTGATGATCCTGCACGAATATCGTGCCGCGGCGGTCGGTGCCGGCGAGGTGCTGCTCGGTACCGCGCTGACACTGGCGGGGGTGATGAGCGCATCGACTGCCAATGTCATGCAGGGGACGCGTATCGCGCGCGCGCAGTCGATGGTGGTGATGATCGCTTGGGCGATGCTCTTCGGCGCGCTTGCCGACGGCAGCTATGCATGGATCACGACCGGTCCGCCGGTAATGGAAACGACGGCCGTCTATCTGGGCGGCGTGCTCTATCTCGGCATCATCGCGAGCGCGGTGACCTTCCCGCTCTATTTCAACGTGATTCGCGCGGTGGGCCCGGGGCAGGCGGCGTGGTCGAGCGTGTTGATCCCGATCATCGCAATGGGCTTTTCGACCGCGTTCGAGGGTTATCGCTGGGCGACGCTGTCGATCGCCGGCGGTATCGTCGCTCTGGTCGGACTGGTGATCGCGGTCGCAAAGCGGCCCGACAAGCCCTCGGTCAGCGGCAATAGCGTTTCGGTCCCGGTTCAGCGCGAGGACTAGTTGCCTTTGGTGTATTGCCGTAATAATACGGGTACATGAAAACGCTCCTTGGCTCGCTCTCGCTCCTCACCGCGCTCACGGCCGCACCGGCCCTCGCGCAGACCATGTGCCAGCCCGGCACCTATGCCGCGCCCGATGGCGATTTCGTCGTGCTCGCAAAGGTGCCGACGATTGCTGCGCCGGGGCTGCGCTACCTGTTCCGCGACGGGCGGCGCGGTGCGACGTCCGACACCGCCGCACCGCTGGTCTGCGGCGCCGGCGATGTCAGCGTGAAGGGCAAGGCGTGGAAGCCAGTCGCCTTTCGCGAAACGCCCGCGAGCTTCGACAGCGTGGGCACGAAAATGAATGGCGTACTGATCGAGCCGCCGGGTGTGGATACCCGGCGGCCGCTCGTCGTCATGGTGCACGGGTCCGAGCGCACCTCGCCGATCGGCGGCGTCTATGGCTATGCGATGGCGGCGCAGGGGATTTCGGTCTTCGTTTACGACAAGCGCGGGACGGGCGGATCGGAGGGCGAATATACACAGAATTTCGAGCTGCTCGCTGCCGATGCCGCCAAGGCGCTCGACACGGCGCGTGGCATGACGGCGGGGCGCCATAGCCGTGTGGGCTTCTTCGGCGGCAGCCAGGGCGGATGGGTGGCGCCGCTCGCGGCGACACGGACCAAGGCGGATTTCGTGACCGTCGGCTTCGGTCTCGTCGCCTCGCCGATCGAGGAGGATCGCGAGCAAATGGTGTCGGAGGTTCGTGCTGCCGGGCTGGGCAGGGATGCCGAGGCGCTGGTCACCCGCCTGTCGCAGGCGACGGCGGGTCTGCTGCTCTCGGGTTTCCGCGACGGCTATGCGGCGCTCGACGCAGTGCGCGCCGAGATGGCCGACAAACCGTGGGCGGCGAAGATCGAAGGTGAATATAGCGGCGCGATCGCGCGGATGCCGAACGACGAACTGCGCCGCGTCGGGCGCGCACGCTTCGACAATCTCGAACTGATCTGGGATTATGATGCGGTCGCGGCGCTGAAAAAGCTCGACACGTCGCTGCTCTGGGTGCTCGCGGGCGAGGATCGCGAGGCGCCGATCGAAACGACGCGCGGCGCGCTGCTCGGCCTCGCAAAACAGGGGAAGCCGGTCGACGTCTATCTCTTCCCCGACACCGATCACGGCATGTTCGAATTCACGACGAACGCCGACGGCTCGCGCGATGTCACGCGCATCACCGACGGTTATCTCAAACTTCTTGGCGACTGGATCAAGGGCCGCGCAAGCGGCGCCTATGGTCGTGCGGAAAAGCTCAGCCCGCGCTGATCCGTTCGATATCGGCGCCGACCGCCTGCAGCTTTTCCTCAAGCCGTTCGTAGCCGCGGTCGAGGTGATAGACGCGATTGACCTCGGTCTGCCCCTCGGCGGCGAGGCCCGCGATGATCAGGCTCATCGAGGCGCGAAGGTCGGTCGCCATCACCGGCGCGCCGACGAGATGATCGACCCCGCGCACCACCGCGCTGCGCCCGCGCACCTCGATATCGCAGCCCATGCGCGCGAGTTCGGGGACGTGCATGTAACGGTTCTCGAAGATGGTTTCGGTGAACAGCGACGCCCCCTTGCCGAGCGTCGCCATCGCCATGAACTGCGCCTGCATGTCGGTCGCGAAACCCGGGTAGGGCGCGGTCGACAGGGTGACGGGTTCGGCGCGGCCCGACATGGCGACGCGGATGCCGCCCTTGGTCTCCTCGACGGTCGCGCCTGCCTGGCGCAGCGCGGCGAGCGTCGCGTCCATCTCGTTGGCCTTGGCGCCGACCAGCTCGACGTCGCCCTGGGTGATCACCGCGGCGCAGGCGTAGCTGCCCGCTTCGATGCGGTCGGCCATCACGCGATAGGTCGCGCCGTGCAGGCGATCGACGCCTTCGATCGTCAGCGTTTCGGTGCCGATGCCCTCGATATGCGCGCCCATCGCGACAAGGCAGTTGCAGAGGTCGACGATCTCGGGCTCGCGTGCCGCGTTTTCGAGGACGCAGGTCCCCTTGGCGAGCACGGCGGCCATCAGCGCATTTTCGGTCGCGCCGACCGACACGACAGGGAAGGTGAACCTGCCACCGGGCAGGCGCCCGCCGCCGGGCGCGCTCGCCTTCACATAGCCCGACGCCAGCTCGATCTCGGCGCCAAAGGCTTCGAGTGCCTTCAGATGGAGGTCGATCGGGCGGTTGCCGATCGCGCAGCCGCCGGGGAGCGAGACCGTCGCTTCGCCCGCGCGCGCGAGCAGCGGTCCGAGCACGAGGATCGACGCGCGCATCTTGCGCACGATGTCATAGGGCGCGACGGTCGAGGTCAGCGTCGTCGTGCGCGCTGTCATCACCCGGCCGAAATCCTCGGGCCGCGATCCCTCGATCGTCGTCGAGCAGCCGAGCTGGTTGAGCAGGTGACCGAAACCGTCGACATCGGCGAGCCGCGGCAGGTTGCGCAGCGTCAGCGGCTCGTCGGTGAGCAGCGCGCAAGGCAGCAGCGTGAGCGCCGCATTCTTGGCGCCGGAGATGGGGATACGGCCCTTGAGTCGCTGGCCGCCGCGAATGACGATCTGATCCATCACGCGTCTTTAGCGCATGCGCGATGGTGCGCAAGCGGGCCAGGTCAGTCGCCGACCGAATGCCTCTGTGCAGGTCGGGTCCGTAGCGAGGGGACTGAGCCAGCCATGGTTAAAGTCGTCATGAAGAATGGTGGCGTTGGCCGTGAAAATATGAAACTATTCCGGTCAACTCAGGGCGCACAATCGACAGCATGGAACGGAAGCGACTTTTCACAGGGGAGTAAGGTCATGCGGAACAATGTCGTTACTATCGTCACTACGGCCACTTTCATCGCCAGCCAGCTTGCCGTTCCGGCGATGCCGCAGGCGACGACCTTGCCCTATCCGCCGCCCGGCGGTCCGCAGATACAGCCGCCGCGTCCCGGCTATGGCGATGGCTATGCGGGAACCATTCGCTGCGAGTCGCGCAACAACCAGATGCAGCGCTGCAATGTGCGCACAGGCAATCGCGTCGACCTGCAGCGCGTGATCGGCGGACGCTGTTCGAAAGGGCGCGACTGGGGCTTTACCGCCAACCAGATCTGGGTGTCGGGCGGCTGCCGCGCCGAATTCGCCTATGGCTACGCCAGCGACGGCGGTTATCCGACGCCGCTGCCGCAGCCGGTCGACGATTTTGCGGGCACGCTGAACTGCGAATCGTGGAGTTATAAATATCAGCAGTGCAACGTGCGGACGAACGATCGCGTCGAACTGACGCGCAAGATCGCCGGCAAATGCAACGCGGGGCGCCAGTGGGGCTACACCAGCGACTATATCTGGGTCGACAAGGGCTGCCGCGCCGAGTTCGGCTATGGCTATCGTAATGTCCGCCCGCCCGAAAAGGACAAGGACAAGGGACCGAGCACGGGTCTGATTATCGGCGGCATCGTCGTCGCGGGCGGGCTGCTCGCCCTGCTCGCAAGCGGCAAGAAAAAGAAACCGGCAACCAGCGAGCAGGCGAGCGCGCCCGAGGAAACGACGACGCCGACCTATCCCGCCGGTCCCCCCGCGACGCTCAGCGCCAATCTGTCGGCGCTGCCGAGCGCGTCGCGCCCGTCGGTACAGAATTGCATGAACGATGCGGCGCGGCAGATCGGCGTGACCGGCGGTACGCGGCTGTCGTACGACAAGCTGATCTCGCTCGAACAGGGCAATGGCGGCTGGCGCATCCGCGCGACGATGACCGCGACCTATCCCGACGGCGCGAAACAGGTTGAAATGTACTGTCGCGCGACGCCGAGCGATATCATCCAGCTCGACTTCACCTAGACAGGAAGGGCACGTCCGCTATGGCCGTTCGCCCGGGACCAGGCCCGGGCGGCGTGCTTTCGGGACGATGAGGTCGACAGATGCTGAAGGATGGCGGGCCCCTCGCGGCGCTCTGGTCGCGGGCCTATCCGTTGCTCGCGGTGACTGCGCTTTTCTGGGCCGGCAACTCGATTGTCGGGCGTGCAGCGCGGGATCTCGTGCCACCTGCCGCGCTGTCCTTCTGGCGCTGGACTCTGGCGCTTGCGCTGCTGCTGCCGCTCGCTTGGCCGCATCTGAAACGCGACTGGCCGGTGCTGCGGGCGAACTGGCCGACCGTCGTGCTGCTCGGTGCGCTCGCGATCGGGGCGTTCAACACGATGCTCTACACCGGATTGCAGAGCACGACCGCGCTCAACTCGATGCTGATCCAGTCGGCTTTGCCCGCGCTCGTCCTGATCGTCGGCGCGTTGGTGATGGGCGACCGCACGAGCTTGCGCCAGATCGCCGGGGTGACGATCTCGCTCGCTGGCGTGCTGACGATCATCGGGCGCGGCGATCCGGCGACCTTGCTGGGGCTGCATCTCAATATCGGCGATGCGATCATCGGCGCGGCCGTGCTGCTGTGGGCGCTCTATTCGGTGCTGCTCCGCCGCCGGCCCGCAGTGCATCCGCTAAGCTTTCTTGCGGCATCGATCATTGTCGGCATTGCTGTGATCGCACCCGTCTATGCCCATGAACTTTGGTCGGGGCGGCTGATCGTGCCGGGAACGGAAAGCGCGCTTGCGATCGCCTATGTCTCGATCTTTCCGTCCTTCCTTGCCTATCTCTTCTTCAATCGCGGGGTCGAGCTGATCGGCTCCGCGGCGACGGGGCAATATATGAATGTGATGCCGCTGATGGGTGCGGGGCTCGCGATGCTGTTCCTCGGCGAGCGGCTCTACCTGTTCCACATCGTCGGGCTGGCGCTGATCGTTGCCGGCATATTGGTTGCGGGGCGACCGCCGCAGGCCGGGCAGGCCTAGGCCAGCACTTCCTCGACTTGCGCGAGCCGGTCCTTGCCAAAGAACATCTCGCCGCCGACGAAGAAGGTCGGAATGCCGAACACACCGCGCGCGACCGCGGCCTCGGTGTTGGCGACAAGCTTCGCCTTGATCCCGGGTTCCTGCGTGCGGGCGAGCAGCGCGGGACCGTCGAAGCCGTTCGCCGAGAGGAAGTCTGCGATGACCTCGGGGTCGTCCATCTTGAGGCCTTCCTCCCACATCGCGCGGTTCACGGCATCGACATAATCGTCGAGATTGCCTTCGTCGTCGGCGACGATCGCGCCGCGCATGATCGTCAGCGTATTGACGGGGAAGTGCGGGTTGATGCGGAATTTGACGAGGCCGTGTCTGGCGATGAAGCGGCGCATCTCGAGATTCTCATAGGCAAGCTTCGCGGGCGCGTCGGCATACTGGATCATCGGCGCCTTGTTGCCCGTCGCCTTGAAAATGCCGCCCAGAAGGCAGGGCGTGATGACGAGGTCGGCGCCGGTGCGGTCGAGCAGGTCGGGAAGCGCCTTCATCGAGAGATAGGCATTGGGGCTGCCGAAATCGAAAATGAGTTCGAGCGTTTTGGCCGGGCTTTGGGTCACCATTTTTCTCCCCATGGGCGGAGGTCGAGTTCGTGGGTCCACGCGCTTTTCGGCTGCTTGTGGAGCATGACATAGTTGGCGGCGATCGCCCGCGGGTTGAGGATCAGATCCTGCGCCTTGGCATTGTCGAAATCGGGATGGCGGCCCTTGATGAATTCGGTGTCGATCGCGCCGTCGATAATCGTGTGTGCGACATGGATGCCCTGTGGCCCGAGTTCGCGCGCCATCGACTGCGCGAGCATGCGCAGCGCGCCCTTGGCGCCCGAGAATGCCGCAAAGCCCGATCCACCGCGCAGGCTCGCCGTGGCGCCGGTGAAGATGATCGTGCCGCGGCCGCGGGGTTGCATATGTTTCGCGGCTTCGCGCCCCATCAGGAAGCCGCCGAGGCACGCCATTTCCCAGACCTTTGTATAAACGCGCACGGTCGTCTCGGTGATCGGGAAATTGACGTTCGCGCCGATGTTGAAAACCGCTACCTCGACCGGACCGACCTCGGCCTCGACCTGATCGAAGAGCGCGATCATCGCCTCTTCGCTGCGTGCGTCGCCGGGAAAGGCGCGCGCCTTGTGTCCTTCGTCGCGGATCGATTGCGCAAGGACCTCGAGCTGGTCGGCATTGCGTTCGCGGCGGTTGACGCAGGCGGTGAGGCCCTCGGCGGCAAAGGCGCGGGCGATAGCGCCCCCGGTGGCATCGCCGGCTCCGATGATCACAGCTGCGGGGTTGGGCATGGGCGACTCTCCTCTTGCGTCGCATAGTAACTATGATAATCATAGTGACAAGAGGAAAGGTGAACCTTGCCGAAGCGCGCGGATCTGTCGGATACATTGTGCCCAGTGGGGCGATCGGCCGAGTTGCTCGGTGATCGCGCGGTGCTGCTGATCCTGCGCGAGTTGTTTTTCGGACGCCGCCGGTTCGAACCGATCGCGGCGAATACGGGACTGGGGCCGCAACTCGTGTCGGCGCGGCTCAAGATGCTCGTGGCGGAAGGAATTGCCGAACGCCGTGCCTATAGCGAACGGCCGGTGCGGCATGATTATTGGCTGACCGACAAGGGCAAGGCGCTGTTCGACGTGCTCTATGCGATGCGCAACTGGGCCGAACGCTGGGCCTATGCGCCGGGCGAGACGGGGGAGGGGCCGGCGATCCGCTATGTCCACCGTGCGTGCGGGGCCGATGTCGGGACGGCGACGATTTGCCCGGGGTGCGGCACCGGACTCGGCTATGGCGATCTGAAGGGCGAGCCTTCGCCGGCACTCGAGGCCGAACAGGTCGCGCGAACGGCTTAGCTTATGCTTTTTCCAGCGTGCACTGCAGCGGGTGCTGGTTTTGCCGCGCGGCGTCCATCACCTGGTTCACCTTGGTCTCGGCGACCTCGTAACTGAACACGCCGCACACGCCGACGCCCTGCTGGTGGACGTGGAGCATGACCTGCGTCGCCTGTTCGATATCCATGTTGAAGAAGCGTTGGAGGACCATCACGACGAACTCCATCGGCGTGTAATCGTCGTTGAGCAGCAGCACCTTGTACATCGACGGCTTTTTCGCCTTGGCGCGCGTGCGCGTCGCGATGCCGACGCCGGGGCTGCCGGGCGAGCCGTCGTCCTTGTCCGCCATCGCGCGGATCGGTGTCATGGTCGAAACAGGAAACATCATGGGCAGGAATATCGCAAGCCGCGGGCGAAGCGCAAGGGGCGCGCGCGCGGATTTTAACCTCTTGTTCGCCAGCCGGGCCGGTATGTGTCCCCAAAACAAGAACCGCCCGCTTCCTGAAGAAGCGAGCGGCCTTGGGGGTGTCGGCGCAGGCGGGGAGAGGAGGGGGAAGTGCCCGCGCCAACGATGGAAGGTGAAGTCGCTTAAGCGGCCTTCATCTTCGAGGTGATGACCGAAACGCGGTTCGAGATCGGCGCGAAGCTGTCGTTCGTCAGCTTGACGACGAGTTCGCTGGTCTTCGAGGTCTGCGCGACAGCGGCGTCGAACGCCTTCTTGCTGTTTTCGGCATAGAGCTTGAAGAAGTCGGCCGGGGTCTTGACGGCGGTGTAGCCCTTCAGCGCGGCGGTCGTGTCTTCGAAGCTCTTGCGAGCGAAGGTGACGCCTTCCTGGCCGAGCGTTTCGATGCCCTTGGCAGCGATCTTGCCCGATTCGACGAGGGCTTCGATGTTGGCCTTGTTGAATTCGACGGCTTCTTCGGCGAGCTTGCTCGACTTCGCGAACGCTTCCTTCGCCTTCTCGTTGAAGTCGGCGGTCAGGGCTTCGGCGCGGGTCTTCGCTTCGTCGGCGAACTTCTTGACGGTGTCGTTCATGGTCTTCAGTCCTTTGGTGGCGAGAGCGGCCGGCTTCGGCGCGGCTTTCGCGGGCTTGGAGGCAATGGTCTTCGCAGCCGCCTTCTTGGGGGCGACCTTCTTCGCTGCCGGCTTTGCGGCTTTCTTTTGGACCGGCTTGGCCTTCGCCGCGACAGTCTTGGTTTTCACGGGCGCCGGGGCCGTCGCTGCGGGCGCAGCTTCAACCGGAACGGCAGGAGCGGCCACCGGCTTGGGGGCGGTTTCCAGCGTCGCGGCTTCGAAAGCCTTTTCGGCACTATCCATCTTGGTAGCCATCGGGACAACTCCTTTATGTTGCACTGCACAATATAGGAGCGGCTCGGCAATTTCAAGAGAAAAATTGTGCAGTGCACAAAAATAATCGGAGCGCCGACCCCGGGGGCAGTATATTCGCCGGATATTACCGCTGTTTGACGTAGCGTCCGGGGGCGTCCTCGATCGCCTTTTTTTTTCCTTTCCCGGGGATGCGCCCGCCCTTGACGGCGATTTTTGCGCCATCCTGCTCCGCGATCCAGTCGATCCAGTGCGGCCACCAGCTCCCCCCGGTCTCGCTCGCGCCCGCAACAAAATCGTCGAGCGATGCGGCCCCGTTGTCGCCGGTCCAGTATTGATATTTACCCGCGGCGGGCGGGTTGACGACGCCGGCGATATGTCCTGATCCGGCTAGCAGGAAGGTCTTGGGCCCCGACAGATGGTCCATCAGCCGCCAGACGCTGGCGAGGGGCGCGATATGGTCTTCGCGCCCGGCCTGGATATAGGCGGGGACCGCGATCTTCTTGAGATCGATCGGTGTGCCCATGACCGACAGGCTGTTCGGGATAACCATGCGATTGTCGCGGTAAAGATCCACCAGATACTGGCGGTGCCACTTCGCAGGGAGGTTCGTCGTGTCACCGTTCCAGTACAGAAGGTCGAACGGCGGATAGTCGTTGCCGAGCAGGTAATTGCTCACGACATAATTCCAGATGAGGTCGCGCCCGCGCAGGCTGTTGAAGGTCGCCGCCATATAGCGCCCGTCGAGGAAGCCCCCGGCCGACAGTTGCTGGAGCAGGGTCAGATAGCTTTCGTCGACGAACATCTTGAGGTCGCCCGCGAGCTCGAAATCGACCTGTGCGGTGAAGAAGGTCACCGACCTGATCTTGTCGGCCTCGCCGCGCGCCGACAGCATCGCGAGCGTTGCAGCGAGCGTCGTGCCCGCGACGCAATAACCGATGGTATGAACATGCGGTACATCGAGAAGGTCGCGTACGGCATCGATCGCATCGACCTGCGCCGCGATATAGTCGTCCCAGACGATCTCGCCCATCGACGCGTCGGCCGATTTCCACGACACCATGAACACGCTGAGCCCCTGTTCGATCGCCCAGGCGACGAAGCTTTTCGCCGGATTGAGGTCGAGAATATAGAAGCGATTGATCCACGGCGGGAAGATGACGAGCGGGACGGTGAAAACCTCCTTCGTCGTCGGGCTATACTGGATCAGCTGATAGAGATCGGTTTCGTGGATCACCTTGCCCGGCGTGGTCGCGATGTTTACCCCGACCTCGAACGCGTCGGGATCGACGTGGCTCAATTGCCCGCGTGACAGGTCGGCGAGCATGTGCTTCAGGCCCTTGAGCAGGCTCTCGCCGCGCGTCTCGACCGCGCGTTTTATGACTTCGGGATTGGTGACCGCAAGGTTCGAGGGCGACAGCGCTTCGGTCATGTTCTTCGCCGCGAATTCCATCTTCGCGCGCGCATGTTCGTCGAGCCCCTGCATCGTGCGGGTGGTCGAGAGCAGCTGTTCGGCAAGCAGGCCATAGGTCTGGCGGATCAGCGCGAAAGCCGGGTTCGCCGTCCAGTCGGGATCGGCGAAGCGCTTGTCTTTCGGCGCGTCGGCGGCGGGCGCGAAGGTCGGCTGGATCGTCGCGAGCGAAGTCCAGAAGGCCACGCCCTGTTCCCACAGCTTCGACGATTGCTCGGCCCATAGTTGCGTCGTCGGATTTTGCAGCCAGCTTGCGGGGTCGAACAGGCTCGCAGCGGTGCTGTTTCCCTGGTTCGCCTGACCCAGCGCATATTCGAGCATCATCTGCTGCGCGCGGCCCATGACGCTGGCCCAATGCTGGATGTCGTCGGGCGATGGCATGAAGGGATTCGGCACTTCGGTGGCGTCATCTTTGCCGGTATCGTTCATGCTCGTTCCTGCTGGTCAGTGCGGATATAATGCCTATAACAAGCCGCGACGCGGCTGGCGAGATTGCCGCTCGCGTCAATCACACCCAACGCAAAGGAGTTGTTCTAGTTTCCCATGTCCGAAGATGAATTCTATCGCATCAAGCGCCTGCCGCCCTACGTCATCGCCGAAGTCAATGCGATGCGTGCGGCCGCCCGCGCCGCGGGAGAGGATATCATCGACCTCGGGATGGGCAACCCCGACCTGCCGCCGCCGGCGCATGTGATCGAAAAGCTGTGCGAAGTGGCGATGAAGCCCGACGCGCACGGTTATTCACAGTCGAAAGGCATTCCGGGCCTCCGCCGCGCGCAGGCCAATTATTACGGCCGCCGCTTCAACGTCGAGCTTGACCCCGAAACCGAAGTCGTCGTGACGATGGGGTCGAAGGAAGGGCTCGCGAGCCTCGCGACCGCGATCACCGGACCCGGCGACGTCGTGCTCGCGCCGAACCCGAGCTATCCGATCCACACCTTCGGTTTCATCATCGCGGGCGCGACGATCCGCAGCGTGCCGACGACGCCCGACGCGAATTACTGGCGCGCGCTCGACCGTGCGATGGCCTTCACCGTGCCGCGTCCGTCGATCCTCGTCGTCAACTATCCGTCGAACCCCACCGCCGAGGCGGTCGATCTTGCCTTCTACGAGCGGCTCGTCGCCTGGGCGAAGGAAAACAAGGTGTGGGTGCTCTCCGACCTCGCCTATTCCGAACTTTATTACGACGGCAACCCGACCCCCTCGATCCTGCAGGTGCCGGGCGCGAAGGATGTCGCGATCGAGTTTACGTCGATGTCGAAGACCTATTCGATGGCGGGCTGGCGCATGGGCTTTGCCGTGGGCAACAAGCGCCTGATCGCGGCGATGACGCGTGTCAAATCCTACCTCGATTATGGCGCCTTCACGCCGATCCAGGCGGCCGCCTGCGCGGCGCTCAACGGTCCGCAGGACATCGTTGCGAAGAACCGCGAACTCTATCAGAAGCGCCGTGATGTGATGGTCGAAAGCTTCGCGCGCGCCGGCTGGGACATTCCGAGCCCGCCCGCCTCGATGTTCGCCTGGGCGCCGCTGCCGCCCGCGCTCAAGGAAATGGGCAGCCTCGAATTCTCGAAACAGCTGCTCACCCATGCCAAGGTCGCGGTCGCGCCGGGCGTCGGTTATGGCGAGGACGGCGAAGGCTATGTCCGCATCGCGATGGTCGAGAACGAGCAGCGCATCCGGCAGGCCGCGCGCAACATCCGCAAATTCCTGCAGATGCATGGCGTGAACACGCCATCGGTTGCGGCGGGCGGCGGGGCCTGACGGCGCGGCGAGGTCGACGATGCCGGTAACCGCGCACCGTATCGGGATGGCCATCGCAGCGCATCTGGTTGTTGTGGTCGGCCCGGCGCAGTCTGCCGATGTCGCGCCGACTGTTGTGATAACATCGGTGGCGTCGGGCGAGGAAGCGAGTGATCGCGATGCGTTCGGCGGTAACCCGCTGGCGTCGGCGCTGATCGCCGTCGCAAAGGATCGTCAAACGCCGTTTCGCGAAGCGCTTCCCCGATTGCTGGACCTGACCACCGCCTATAGCAACGAGCAACACCATCCGGTCGCCGGTGCCGTTGTCGACGATGGCTGGAGGCTGGGTCTGGCCGCACCGGGTGAGCGACGCGTCGCGCTGGTTGCCGTGTTCGCCGAATATCGACTGAACTCGGGGTTGCCATCGCTGCCCGGAGCGGCGTTCGACGCCGTCCGGATTTCGCGCGCGTTGCGTTCGGCCGGGTTTGCGACCGAAATGGTGGTGGCGCTGGATCGCGCCGAACTGCGCGGCGCGCTGGCCCGGTATGGTCAGCAATCTGCGGCCGCCGACACGTCGCTGATTTACGTGACGGGGCATGGAGTCGAGCATCGCGGGCGTATCGCGCTGTTGCCCGGCGACTATCCGGCGCGCGCCGGTGCGGCCGCACTGTCGGCGCATGCGGTCATGCTCGACGAGATTGCCGGTGCCGGTCGCGCGCATCGGCGCAACCTGTTGTTCTACGGCGGGTGCCGCAACGACCCCTTTGTCGAGGCGGTCGGATGAGGTCGCCCCTGTGGACTCTGGCGGCAGCGAGACAGCGGGCCGGCGTTGGCCCGGCGGGAGGCCGCTGATGGCGCCCGACGCCGGCGCGATTGCGCAGACGATCCAGCTGTCGGTCACACCGGTGTTCCTGCTGGTCGCGACCGGCAGCCTGCTCAACGTCATCGCGGGCCGGCTCGCGCGCGTCGTCGACCGCTCGCGCAACCTGATGGAACGCTGGGCCGAGACCGAGGGCCTCGAGCATGAACGCATCGTCGCCGAACTGCGCATCGCCGACCGGCGGATGGGGATCATCAACAATTCGATCCTCTCTGCCGTGGCATGCGGGATCGTCGTGTGCCTGCTCGTCGCTTTGCTGTTCACGCAAGCCTTTACCGGCATCAACCTTGGCGTTGCCGCGTCGTGGGCCTTTGCGGCGGCGATGCTGCTGCTGCTGATCTCGCTGATTCTGTTCCTCGTCGAGGTCCGGCTGGCGGTGCGCGCGATCCACGTTCCGATGGAATTGCTCGAGCTCGAGGAAATGGGCTGGAAAAAGCGCCGCGACCGGCGCTGATAGACGCGCAGCGACCGCTGGTCGAAGCGTGCTCGCGATTGTTCCGGCCCGGTGCCACGCATGGCGGAAACAGGGGAGAGACACCATGCGCAAATGTGGATTTCTGATGCCGTTGTTCGGCGCTGCGATGCTGGTTGCGGCGCCCGCTGCCGCCGCTGCGCCCGAAAAGGCCGTGGCGGCCGCGGTTGCCGACAAGAGCCGCCTTGCCGACAATCGCAAGCTGGACGAGGGGCGTCATCCCGCCGATGTGCTGGTGTTCGCGCAGGTCAAACGCGGATCGACAGTCGCCGACCTGCTCGCCGGCAACGGCTATTACAGCGAGATGCTCGCCGATCTCGTCGGGCCCAAGGGCACGGTGATCCCGATGAACCCGCCACGCTTCCACAAGGCCGACACCTGGGCGGGAATCGCGAAGCTCTATCCGAACATGGCGCCGATGGTGCGACCCGTGAACACGATTGCGCTGGCGCCGAAGAGCGTCGACATGATCTTCACTCACCTCGTCTACCATGACCTTTACTGGCAGAGCGAAAAGTTCGAATTCCCGCGCGTCGATGTCGACGCGATGCTCGCCAACTGGTTCAGTGCGGTGCGTCCCGGCGGGTCGGTGATCGTCGTCGACCATGTCGGCCCCGCGGGCGATACGCGCGAGGTCGTCGAGAAACTGCACCGGATCGACCCGGCGAAGGTGCGCGCCGACATGGAACGCGCGGGCTTCGTTTTTGACGGCGACAGCGACGCGCTCCGCATCAAGGACGACGATCACAGCAAGAATGTGTTCGACCCCGCGATCCGCGGCAAGACCGACCGCTTCATGATGCGGTTCAAGAAGCCGGCGTAAGAATCAGGGAGCGCTGGCCCGATAGGTCGGGGCCACGCGCTTCCGGCTCGCCCGCTCATAGGCATAGCCCACCGCGAGTATGTCGGCGTCGCTCCATTTGGCGCCGATGAAGGAAAGGCCGATCGGCAACCCCTCGACCGCGCCCATCGGCACGGTCAGGTGCGGATAGCCGGCGACTGCGGGGAGCTGGCTGGTGCCGGGGCTCTTGTAGCTGTCGCCTTTCGCCAGATCGCTGACCCACGCCGGGCCGTTGGTAACGCCGACGAGCAGGTCGACGCCATGCGTTTTCAGCAGCCGGTCTATCCCTTCGGGGCCGGCGAGCCGCGCCGCCTTTTCGCGCGCGACGAGATAGTCAGGGCTGTCGAGCCCGCCCTTGGTCTCGGCGAGTTCGAACGTGTCTTGCCCGAACCATTTGAGTTCGTCGGGGTTCGTCTTGTTGAACGCGATGACGTCGGCGAGCGACTTGGGACCATTTGCGTTCGGCAGGCTCGCCAAATAGGTCGCCAAATCGGCCTTGAGTTCGGTGAGCAATGTCTCGAACTCGGCGGCGCCGAGCCCGTCGGTACCTTTGCGGCTGTCGGTAATGTCGACGAGTGTCGCGCCGAGGCTCTCCATCTGTTTGAGCGCGGCGTCGAACAGCGCCGCGACATCGGCGCTGTCGCCGACCCGGTCGCGCATTACGCCGATGCGCTTGCCTCTGAGCGCGTCGGGAGAGAGCGCGGCGACATAGTCGGCCTTGCGCATATCGGCTTCGACTGTAGCGGGGTCGGCGGGATCGCTGCCTGCGATCACGTTCATCACCGCTGCGGCGTCGCGGACGGTCAGCGTCATCGGGCCGGCAGTGTCCTGGCTGTGGCTGATCGGAACGATATGCGTCCGGCTGACCAGCCCGACACTCGGCTTGAAACCGACGATGCCGTTGATTCCGGCGGGGCAGGTGATCGACCCGTCGGTTTCGGTGCCGATCGCGAGCGGCGCGAGGCTTGCGGCGACCGCGGCAGCGCTGCCCGATGATGAGCCGCACGCGTTGTGATCGAGCGCGTGGGGGTTCTTCGTCAGCCCACCGACCGCGCTCCACCCGCTCGTCGAATTGTCCGAACGGATATTCGCCCATTCGCTGAGGTTGGTCTTGCCAAGGACGATCGCTCCCGCGTCGCGCAGCCGCGCGACCAGCGGTGCGTCGCGGTTCGTGACATTGTCCTTGAGCGCCAGCGAGCCCGCAGTTGTGGGCATGGTGCCGGCAACCTCGATATTGTCCTTGATCAGGATCGGGATGCCGTGGAGCGGGCCGCGCGCTTTCCCCGCCCTGCGTTCGTCGTAAAGTCGCTTGCCTTCGTCGGCGATCTCGATCTGCGACCGCGTCGCGATGACCGCGTCGAGCTTCGGGCCATGATCGTCGATCCGCCCGATCCGGTCGAGATAGACGAGCGGGGTCAGTCCCTCATAGATCTGCCCGCTTTCCATGTCGGCGCGCAGCGTCGCGGCATCCTTGCCCTCGACCGCAGGAAGCGGGGGCGGCATCGCGCCGGCGGGAGCGACGATGAGCACGACGGCGACGGCGAGCAGCGAATTTTTTTGCATGGAGTGGAGGCTGGCAGCCGTAGCGGCAATTGCAAGCGGACATTTCCGGTTCGACCCTATGGCGTTGACATGGGGGCCGTGCGTCTGCTCCCATGGCCGCACGGGAGAAAATGATGAGCCAGAATGACGCGATGGCGGCAGCCGCGACGGCGCCGGCAAGTGGTACGGCGACACCGGTCCGGCGAATGCTGTGGGTGTTGCTCGCGGTCTATATCCTGAATTTCCTCGATCGCCAGATCGTCAACATCCTCGCCGAGCCGATCGCACGCGACCTGTCGCTTTCCGACGCCGACATCGGGCTGCTCACCGGGCTCGCCTTCGCGCTCTTCTATACCTTCCTCGGCATCCCCATCGCGCGATACGCCGACAAGCCATCGACCAACCGCATCGGGCTGATTTCGGTCTCGCTCGCGATCTGGTCGGCGATGACGGTGCTTTGCGGCATGGCGCAGAATTTCGTCCAGCTGCTCCTCGCACGGATCGGCGTCGGGGTTGGCGAGGCGGGATGTACGCCCGCTGCGCATTCGCTGATCACCGACCGCGTCGAACCCGCCAAGCGCGCCTCGGCGATCGCCTTCTACGGCCTCGGAATTCCGATCGGCAGCCTGCTCGGGCTGATCGTCGGCGGGCTGATCGCCGACCAGTGGGGCTGGCGCACGGCCTTCATGGTCGTTGGCGTTCCCGGTATCCTGCTGGCGCTTGTCCTGCCGCTGATGATCAAGGAGGTCCGGCACAAGGTCGATCCGGCGGCTGCGGGCGTGTCAGGAGAGGGCTTCACCGCGCTGGAGGCACTCAAGGAAGTCTTCGGCACCCGCGCCTTTCTCTATATTGCGATCGCGGCGTCGGTCACCGCGTTCCTGGGGTATGGGAAGGGCGTTTGGGCACTGATATTGTTCCAGCGCTCGCACGGTCTCAGCGCCGGCGAAACCGGCCTGCTGCTCGGCGTCGCGCTCGGCGTCGCGGGCATCTTCGGGACCTGGCTCGGCGGCTATCTCGCCGACCGGTTCGGCAAGGTCGACAAGCGTCACATGCTGACAACGCCAGCGGCCGGCATGGCGATCGCCGCGCCGATCCTCTTCCTCGGTTACTGGGTCGACGAATGGCATGTCGCGATCGCGCTGCTCTTCATTCCGACCGTCCTCAACGCCGCTTATTACGGCCCCACCTTCGCCTGCGTTCACGGCCTCGTCCGGCCGCAGGCCCGCGCGATGGCGAGCGCGGTGATGCTGTTCCTGCAGAACCTGATCGGGCTCGGGCTCGGTCCGCTGCTCTTCGGCATCGCGTCCGAAATGCTGAAGCCCGCGGTCGGGGTCGAGAGCGTGCGCTACGTCCTTTATGGCGCCGCCTGGCTTGGCCTCATCCCCGCCTTCTTCTTCTGGCGCGCGAGCCTCAGGCTAAACCGCGAACTCAAACCCGTTCAGTAGGGCGGGTCGACCTTCGCGCGCTGCGCCTTCGCCGCATCGATCCACCAGGCCAAATCGTCGGCGAAGCGCGGAAACAGCCGTTCGAGTTGCTTGCCCTCGTCGCCCGCTGGCTGGCCGTCGGCGTCGAAGGTCTTGCCGATGCGCGCGACCGGCAGGATCGACGAGATCACCGCCATCCCCATTTCGCCCAGAATATCGCGCCAGCCCATCATCGAGCGGACACCCGCGAAGGAACCCGCCGAGTAACTGGCGATGGCCGCTGGCCGCCAGAACCATTCCTCGAGATAATGGTCGGTGAGGTTCTTGAGCCCCGGCTGCGGTCCCCAATTATATTCGCCGGTCACGAACAGGAAGCCATCGGCGGCGCGGATCTTGCCCGCGAGTTCTTCCATCGCCGCGGGGGCCGCGCCCTTCGGATATTCCTTGTACATCCGATCGAGCATCGGGAGGTCGACCGTTTTTGCGTCGATCAACTCCGCGCTGTCGCCGCGCGCAGCCAGGGCGTCGACAAGCCATCGGGCAAGCTTGATGCCCTGCCGGTCGCGGCGATAGCTTCCGTAGAAAACGAGGATATGGCGCGGCATAAAGGGACCCCCGGGGTGTTTGGACTGTGCCTACCCTAGACGCCCGGGTGCCCGATGTCAGCCGCCGGGCACGTGGCCGATCAGCGTGCCTTTGGTACCCGACCGGTCGAACGCAAAGTCGATCTGCGGCCAGCGTTTCTGCCACCGGCGCGCGACGAGGCGCTCACCCGGGCGCGCCGCGTCGTCGAGCAGGATTGCCGCCCCCTCGGCAAGGCGCGGGAACAGCGCTTCGGCCGCCCCGCGCACCAGCGGATGGAGGGCCCAGGGCGGACCGTCGATCACGAGCAGGCCGATATCGGCCGGCAGATCTGCGAGCTGGTACCAAAGCCCCGGCCAGTCGCCCGGCGGAGGCCCGAGCGGCGCGTGGCGCAGGTCGGCAGACATCCCTTGGCTGACGAGCCAGCGCGCGGTTGCGATCACGAATTCCTGATGCTGGTCGTAGCTGACAAGCCGTCCGCCGCCGAACATCGACAGTGCCTTGGCGATAACCAGACTGCTCGCGCCGCAGCCGAGTTCGACAACGACCGCCGGGCGAAGACGTTCGACGGCATCGACGATATGCGTCAGAAAGCGCGTGTCCGCCTTCCAGCTGCCAAGATGGGGCAAGGCGTCGCCGGCAAGGTCGAGGCGGTGCAGCAGTGCTGCCTTTTCGGTCTTGCGCCCGCCCCGCAGCGACCGCAACAGCCACGGCCACTGGATTGCGCCGAAAGCGATGACTTCCAGCCGTTCGTGCACCGGGCGCGGCAGGGCGTCGCATATATCGGGACGCGCAAGGAAGTGCGTCGTTTCGCGGCTTGTCATCCGCAGCCAACTAGGGACGGCGGATGGCAGTTCAGTGACGGCGAGCCCGATTGCGCCCGACCGCCGCGCCCACGCGATGACTCGCGCTTTCGTCAGTCGCTGAACGGATCGCGGATCAGGATCGTGTCCTCGCGCTCGGGGCTCGTCGACACGAGCGCGATGGGGGTTTCGATCAGTTCCTGCACGCGCTGGACATATTTGATCGCCTGCGCGGGCAGGTCCGCATAGCTGCGCGCGCCGGCGGTCGTTTCGTGCCAGCCGTCCATTTCCTCGTAGATCGGCTCGACTTCGGCCTGATCGGCGGCGTGCGCCGGGAAATAGTCGAGGATCTTGCCACGCAGGCGATAGCCGGTGCAGATGCGGATCGTGTCGAAGCCGTCGAGCACGTCGAGCTTGGTGAGCGCGACGCCGGTGACGCCCGACACGGCGCAGCTCTGCCGCACGAGTACGGCGTCGAACCAGCCGCAGCGGCGCTTGCGCCCGGTGACGGTGCCGAATTCATGCCCGCGCTCCCCGAGCCGCTGGCCGATCTCGTCCTCGAGCTCGGTCGGGAAGGGGCCGCTGCCGACGCGCGTCGTATAGGCCTTGGCAATGCCGAGCACGAAGCCGACTGCCGAGGGACCGAGACCGGAACCCGACGCCGCGGTGCCGCTCACCGTGTTCGAGCTGGTGACGAAGGGGTAGGTACCGTGATCGATATCGAGCAGCACACCTTGCGCGCCCTCGAACAGGATGCGCGCGCCGGCCTTGCGGACCTTCTTGAGCCGCTTCCAGACGGGCTGCGCATATTCGAGTACATAGTCGGCGATTTCGCGGAGGTCGGCGATGAGCCGCTCGCGGTCGATCGGCGGTTCGCCGAACCCGGCGCGCAGCGCGTCATGATGCGCGGTCAGGCGGTCGAGCTGCGGTTCGAGCTTGTCGAGGTGCGCGAGGTCGCAGACGCGGATCGCGCGGCGGCCGACCTTGTCTTCATAGGCGGGGCCGATGCCGCGGCCGGTCGTGCCGATCTTGCCCGCGCCCGCGGCGGTCTCGCGCAGCGCGTCGAGATCGCGGTGGAAGGGCAGGATCAGTGCGCAATTGTCGGCGATCGCGAAATTCTCGGGATTGATCGCAACGCCTTGGCCGCGCAGCTTCGTGATCTCGTCGCGCAGCGCCCAGGGGTCGAGCACGACGCCGTTGCCGATGATCGACAGTGTCCCGGTGACGATACCCGAGGGAAGCAGCGACAGCTTGTAGACCTGCTCGCCGACGACGAGCGTATGGCCGGCGTTATGACCGCCCTGAAAGCGGACCACGGCGTCGGCGCGGCTGGCGAGCCAGTCGACGATCTTGCCCTTGCCCTCGTCGCCCCATTGCGACCCGATGACGGTAACATTTGCCATGATGCTGTCCTGCTGAACCGGGCCAAAAACGACCAGCGCGAGCCCGGCGCGGCCTTAGCGGATTTGGCCGCAGAGGCAACCCAAAGCGGGATGATTTTGCGACAATTGCGGGCAAGATCGGGCGCGCCGGGACAGCGGAGACGTGCAATGATGAAACGAAAGTGGGTTGGATATGTCGCGGTGGCAGCCTTTGCTGTGGCGAGCGTGACGGTACCGGCGCCTTTTGCCGATGCGCGCGAGAAATTGCGCGACCGGCTGCGCGAGCGTTTCGCCGAGCGGATGGGCGCGGACGAGGGGGCGAAGGCGCCGGGCGGCGAGACGATTTCCTATGGCAGCAATGCGCTGCAAACCCTCGATATATGGCGCGCTATGGATGCGACGGGGCCGGCGCCGCTGGTCGTCTTCGTCCATGGCGGCGGCTGGAAGCGCGGCAGCAAGGACAATGCGACGGGCCGGTACAAGCCGATGCATTATCCGGGCGAAGGCTATGCCTTTGCGTCGATCAACTATCGCCTCGTTCCCGATGCAACGGTCGAGCAGCAGGCAGCCGATGTCGCGGGCGCGGTGAAGGCGCTGATCGACCGGGCCGCTGCGCTGGGCATCGACCGTCGGCGGATCGTCATCATGGGGCATAGCGCTGGCGCGCATCTGGTCGCGCTGGTCGGCACTGACGAGACATATCTGCGTGGTGCAGGGCTGAGTTTTGCCGATATCGCCGGCGTCATTCCGATCGACGGTGCCGCCTATGACGTGCCCGCGCAGACGAAGGACGGGCCGCCGATCATGCAGAAAACATACGCTCAGGCGTTCGGGACCGATCCGGCGCGCCAAAAAGCGCTCTCGCCGACGTTGCAGGCGGCCGCACCCAATGCGCCCAAATTCCTGCTCCTCCATGTCCAGCGGCCCGACGGGGTGCGGCAGGCGGAAGCACTCGACAAGGCGCTGACCGCGGGCGGAAGCGAGGTCGAGCGCGGGAGCTTTCCCGGCGAAGGCTTGCAAGGGCATGCCGACATCAACCGGCGGCTGGGCGATCCGGCCTATGCGCCGACCGCGACAGTGGATGCGTGGCTGAAGCGGGTGTTCGTGCGTTAGGATCGGCTTTGGGGTGAGGCGCTGCCCCTCCCAATATCCGTCATCCCGGCCTTCGCCGGGATGACAAACTTGGCTAGGGCAGCTTCCGGTCGAAACGTGCCGGTCTGCGATCGGCGATCCCGCAATTGCAGTTCCGCAAATTTATCCATGTCGCTGCCTAACAGTTGCCTTTCACTCCATCGGCGCAGTCTGCAGCCGATTCGACGTCTTTTCCCGCGCCTTCAACTGTGTTGCAGGCCGACAGAATCAATATCGATCCACCAATTGCGAAAATTTTCAGAAGCTTTTTCATTCTCTCTCTCCGGCAGCGAGGGCGATCTGCCCTCCATTTTCGTTTCAATATTTTTAAAACAGCTGTTCGCAACGTTCGTTCCGTTGCGTGGGCTTCGCGCTAGCCGAAGCGTTTAAAATGATCGCCAGGCTGGGGGAGAATCCCGGGCTTGACCCGGGACCCGCCTTTTCCTTCAAGGCAGGCAGGCCTCGGATCACATCCGGGGCGATGTGACCCGGAAAGCGATGCCTGTATGACAAACCCCGACGCCCCCTATCACGCCCATATCTACTATGATCCCGCCGAGCGCACCGCGGCGGCGGTGCTGCGCGAGGATTTCGGGCGCGATCCCGCGATCCTGTTCGTCGGGGCGATGACCGACCGGCCGGTGGGGCCGCATCCGATCGCGCAGTATGAGGTGCATTTCCTTGCCCGCTCACAGGAGGCCGTGGTCGCCGTTATCGCGGCGGCGGGGCTACGCGCGTTGGTCCATCCGCTGACCGATGACGATCTTGCCGATCATACGACGCTGGCGCACTGGATCGGCGAACCCATCGAGCTCGACGTGACCGTGCTCGACCCGCCGGGGGGCAATCAGGGAATCGCGCGCTTCGGTGGGGCGGACTTCTAAGCCTCGACCGGACCGTCGGGTCCGAGGATGAAGCCGCAGCCGAGCGCGCCGGCGGCGTCGCTCTCCGACAGCGCAGCAACCGTCTGCCAGTCGTCGGCGCGGAGGCTCGCGGCAAGCGCAGGATCGTGGCCGAGCGGCAGGAAAATGCGGCGGTCGGCGTCGTTTTCGGCGCCGAGGCCCGCGTCGATCAGCGGATCGGGATAGAGCGAGAAGCCGACCGCCGATTCTTCCTGTTCGCCGACGGGAATCGAATAGCCGCCACCACGGCCGACCGCATCACCTTGCCCGGGTACGAAAATCTGGAAGCCGAACCAGCTTTGGTAGGCGAAGCCGTGGCGTTCGGTCGGGTCGAGCGTCAGCGTGACGCGGTCGCGGATCGGCGCGGCGATCGCTTCGAGCGCGTCGATACGCCCGGAGAGAACGCCGGTGGCATCGAATGCGCGCAAATCGGCGATTGCCTGGTCGAATGGGCCGGTGGCGCGGAGCAGGGGCAGATAGGCCGTGGCGCCGATACGCGTGAGCGCGCCCGCATCCTTGGCGTCCAGTTCGTCGCGCAGCTCCTGGATATCGGTATCGACCGGCAGCGGACCGTTCGCGAGCAGGTCGACGACGTCGGGCAGGGTGAAGTCGATGGTGACGGGACCGATACCCGCTGCTTCGAGCGCGTCGATTGCGACGCTTACGATCTCGCGTGCCGCGGCGACACTGTCGCTGCCGATCAGCTCGGCGCCGACCTGCAGCATCTCGCGTGCGGGGCGGAGCTGGCTCGCACGCAGCTTCACCACCTGTCCGGCGTAGCAGAGGCGCAGCGGGCGCGGCGCCTTGGCGAGCAGCGATGTCGCGATGCGGCCGACCTGCCGCGTGATGTCGGGGCGGAGCGCCAGCGTGCGCTGCGATACCGGATCGGTGAAGCGGAGCAGGTCGCGCGAAGACCGATCGTCGTCGCCGCCCAGCGTTTCACGGAATTCGGCGAGCGGCGGCGACACGCGGCCATAGCCGTGCGCGCGCATCGCATCGACGAGCGCGCGCGTGACGCGCGAGGCGGCCTCGGCCTGCGTGGGCAAGCGGTCGCGGAGGCCTTCGGGCAGCAGGGCAGGAGCCTTGGTCATCGATTGCGGCCTTAGGCGGGTGGCGGGAGCGTTTCAACCGCTCCCGCCGGATGATCAGAACTTGAGGCCCTTCACCGTCTTCACGCCCGGAAGTTGGCAAAGTTGCCACAGAAGCGGCTCGGGCATCGGCGAGTCGAGGCTCAAAAGCAGTACCGCTTCGCCGCCGGCGGCGCGGCGGCCGAGGTGGAAGGTGCCGATGTTGAGGCCGGCCTCGCCGAGCGCGGTGCCGATGCGGCCGATGAAGCCCGGTGCGTCCTCGTTGACGATGTAGAGCATGTGGCCGTCGAGGTCGGCCTCGACCTTGATCCCGAACATCTCGACGAGGCGCGGATCGCCGTTGCTGAACAGCGTGCCCGCGACCGAGCGGTCGCCCTGTTCGGTCGCGACGGTGACGCGGACGAGCGTGTGGTAGTCGCCGTCGCGATCGTGACGAACTTCGCGCACATCGAGCCCGCGTTCGCGGGCGAGGTGCGGGGCGTTGACCATGTTCACGCTGTCCGAATAGCGGCGCATCAGGCCGGTGAGCACCGCGGCGGTGATCGGCTTGAGGTTGAGTTCGGCGGCCGCGCCCTCGACCTCGACCGAGATCGTCGTGAGGTTGTCGTGCGCGAGCTGGCCGACGAGGCTGCCGAGCTTTTCGGCGAGACTCATATAGGGGCGCAGCTTGGGCGCTTCCTCGGCCGACAGGCTGGGGACGTTGAGCGCGTTGGTGATGCCGCCGGTGAGCAGATAATCCGAAAGCTGTTCGGCCACCTGGATCGCGACATTGACCTGCGCCTCGTCGGTCGACGCGCCCAAATGCGGCGTGCAGATGAAGTTCGGCGCGCCGAACAGCGGATGGTCGGCGGCGGGCGGCTCGGTCTGGAAAACGTCGAGCGCCGCGCCTGCCACATGGCCGCTGTCGAGCGCCTCCTTGAGCGCCGCTTCGTCGATCAGGCCGCCGCGCGCGCAGTTGATGATGCGGACGCCCTTCTTGGTCTTCGCCAGATTTTCCTTCGACAGGATGTTGCGCGTCTGGTCGGTCAGCGGCGTGTGCAGCGTGATGAAATCGGCCTTGGCGAGCAGGGTGTCGAGATCGGCCTTCTCGACGCCGAGTTCGATCGCGCGCTCGGGGGTGAGGAAGGGGTCGAAGGCGACGACCTTCATGCGCAGGCCCAGCGCGCGCTCGGCGACGATGCTGCCGATGTTGCCGCAGCCGATCAGGCCGAGCGTTTTCGACGTGAGTTCGACGCCCATGAAGTCATTCTTCGGCCATTTGCCCGCCTGCGTTCCGGCGTTGGCTTCAGGAATCTGGCGCGCGAGCGCGAACATCATCGCGATCGCATGTTCGGCGGTGGTGATGCTGTTGCCGAAGGGCGTGTTCATCACGATGACGCCCTTCTTCGACGCCTCGGGAATGTCGACATTGTCGACGCCGATGCCGGCGCGGCCGACGACTTTGAGGTTGGTCGCAGCGGCGAGCACGTCGGCGGTGACCTTGGTGGCCGAGCGGATCGCGAGGCCGTCATAATCGCCGATCATCGCGATCAGCTCGTCCTTGGTCTTGCCAGTGATCACATCGACGTCGATGCCGCGTTCCTTGAAGATCGCGGCGGCTTTGGGGTCCATCTTGTCGGAAATCAGAACTTTGGGAGCGGTCATGTCACTATTCCTCTAACTTCGTCATCCCCGCGAAAGCGGGGACCCGGTTCCAGCGTTGGCGGTAACAGCACTGGGTTCCCGCTTTCGCGGGAATGACGATGGAAATTATTTGCGGAGTTCGGCGTAGGCCCAGTCGAGCCACGGACCGAGCGCTTCGATATCGGCGGTGTCGACGGTCGCGCCGCACCAGATGCGAAGGCCCGGGGGCGCGTCGCGATAGCCCGCGATGTCATAGGCCGCGCCTTCGGCTTCGAGGAGGCCGGCGAACTTCTTGATGAAGCCCTCGTCGGCGCCCGCGACCGACAGGCAGACCGAGGTCTTTGAGCGGCTGGCGGGATCGGCGGCGAGGTGGCTCAGCCACTCGCGGTCCGAAACGATCTTGTCGAGCGCCGCGGCATTGGCGTCGCTGCGCGCCTTCAGGCCGTCGAGACCGCCGAGCGATTTCGCCCATTCGAGCGCGAAGATCGCATCCTCGACCGCAAGCATCGATGGGGTGTTGATCGTCTCGCCCTTGAACACGCCCTCGGCGAGCGCTCCCTTGCTGACGAGGCGGAACACTTTCGGCAGCGGCCAGGCAGGGGTGTAATTCTCGAGACGTTCGACGGCGCGCGGGCCGAGGATCAGCACGCCGTGCCCGCCTTCGCCGCCGAGCACTTTCTGCCAGCTGAAGGTCGCGACGTCGATCTTGTCCCACGGCAGGTCATAGGCGAACACGGCCGAGGTCGCGTCGGCGAAGGCGAGCCCTTCGCGGTCGGCGGCGATCCAGTCGCCGTCCGGGACGCGGACGCCCGAGGTGGTGCCGTTCCAGGTGAAGAGAACGTCGTTCGACCAGTCGACCTGCGTCAGGTCGGGAAGCTGGCCATAGTCGGCGCGAATGACGGTCGGATCGAGCTTGAGCTGCTTGGCGGCATCGGTGACCCAGCCCTCGCCGAAGCTCTCCCATGCGAGCGTCGTCACGGGGCGGGCGCCGAGCATCGTCCACATCGCCATTTCAAAGGCGCCCGTGTCCGATCCGGGTACGATGCCGATGCGGTGCGTGTCGGGAAGCTGCAGCATCTCGCGCATCAGGTCGATGCAATAGGCGAGGCGCGTCTTGCCGATCTTCGCACGATGCGAACGGCCGAGCGATTCGGTGGCCAGTTTGTCGGGGGACCAGACCGGCGGCTTGGCGCAGGGACCGGAAGAAAAATAGGGGCGCGTCGGGCGCACCTGTGGCGTCGTCACTTCACTCATTATAGTCTCTCCTTGCAGAGAGCTCGCGCGGCGTTGGGACCGCGTGGCCCGGCGCCGCGTTTAGGGTGGCGCGCGCAACTGTCAAATAAATTGCACGGGCCGCGCGAAATTTTCGACGAGTGGAGAAGATGGTATACGACTTGTTAACCATTTCGTCGGTATTTTGACGACCATGCCGATCCCGACTTTCCTGAAGCCCCGGATCCTGATCGCCGCCACCGCGGCGCTGGCGCTATCGGCCTGTTTCGGATCGCCCGAGGTCATGAAGGGCGGCGGCGGGAAGCAGACGTCGGCGAGCAAGCCGAACCGCCCGCAGGCCGTCGGCACACCTTCGTTCACCAGCGCCGAAGCCCAGCAATGCGCTTTCGATCTCAAGCAGGCGGGCGTGCGCTTCACGCCGCTGCCGAACGAGGATCATGGCGGCGGCTGCACATCGATCGATTCGGTCAAGCTGCTCGATGTCGGGATGCCGGTGTCGGGGCTCGGCGCGATGACCTGTCCGCTCGCGAAGAATTTCGCCGCATGGGCACAATATGCGGTGAAGCCCGCGGCGCGGAAATATTTCGGGACCGAAGTCATCAAGATCGAGACCTTCGGAACCTATAGCTGCCGCAACATCTATGGCGGCCGGTCGGGCCGGATGTCGCAGCACGCCTTTTCGAACGCGATCGACGTGTCGGGCTTCGTGCTCGCCGACGGGCGCCGGATCATGCTCGACGGCGGCTGGCACGGTGACCAGCCCTCGCAGGATTTTCTCCGCGCACTGCACAAATCGGGCTGCCGCCGTTTCGGGACTGTGCTCGGACCCGATTACAATGCCGCGCACTATAATCATTTCCACTTCGACATGAGCGGCAACGGCTATTGCCGCTAGGACGGCCGACGCCGGTTCGTCTTGGCAAAGTCACGCGGAGCGGCTAGCCGTCCGCCAATGGCAGAAGACAAACAACCCCATCGTTCGCGTTTCCACAAAGCCAAGGACGACGCGCAGTTCGCCAAGCAGGCGACCACCACCCCGCAGACGGCACATCCCGCCTACAAGCTGGCGTTCCAGGACAACGACTTCCTGTTGCGCGAGGATTTGCGCCCGGTCCGTTTTCAGCTCGAGCTGCTAAAGCCCGAACTGCTGCTCGACGAGGCCGGCATCGAGTCGACGCTGGTCATCTATGGCTCGGCGCGCATTCCTGAACCCTCGCAGGCCGACGCGCTCGAAACCGCAGCGACCGACGACGTCCAGCGCGACATCGCCCGCCGTCTGAAGGCGAAGGCGAAATATTATGCCGAGGCGCGCGCGCTGGCGCGGCTCGCGAGCCAGTATCCGTGCGACGACAAGGGCTGCCGCCACTTCGTCGTCTGCTCGGGCGGCGGTCCGTCGATCATGGAAGCCGCGAACCGCGGCGCCGACGACGAGGGTCGCGAATCGATCGGGCTCAACATCGTGCTCCCGCACGAGCAGGCGCCGAACCGTTTCGTCACCCCGTCACTCAGTTTCCAGTTCCACTATTTCGCGCTCCGCAAGATGCACTTCCTGCTCCGCGCGCGCGCGGTCGCGGTCTTCCCCGGTGGTTTCGGGACGTTCGACGAGATGTTCGAGCTGCTGACGCTGATCCAGACGGGCAAGATCAAGCCGATTCCGATCGTGCTGTTCGGCAAGGAATTCTGGCATCGGGTCGTCAATTTCGACGCGCTGGTCGAAGAAGGTGTCGTCAGCGCGCGCGACTTGGGTTTGTTCCGGTTCGTCGAGACCGCCGACGAGGCGTGGAAGATCATCACCGACTTCTACGCGAATATCGAACATCATTGAGGACCTCGTCGCCCCCGCCTTCGCGGGGGCGACGGATTATTTCTGGCTTTCCAGATACAGGATCAGCGCCTTGCGGTCCGCGTCGTCGATGACCCCGGCAAAGGCCATGCGCGTGCCGGGGACGTCCTTCATCGGAGCCTTGAGATAGGCGTCGAGCGCGGCTTCGGTCCAGGCGCCGCCCTTGGCCTTCATCGCGCCCGAATAGGAAAAGCCCGAATGCGACGCGACCGCGCGTCCGACAACGCCGTGGAGATTGGGGCCGATGCCGTTCGCGCCGCCCTTGTCGATGGTGTGGCACGCGACGCAGCGGCGGAAAACCTGCTCGCCCATCGCCGCTGTCGGTTCGACCGCGGCGGTCTCCACGGCAGGCGCACCCGTTGCCGGCGCTTCGGCCGGCGTTTCGCTCTTGCCGCAGCCGGCGAGCGTCAGCGCGCCCGCCAGCAAGACGGGCGCGAGGCGCATTATTTCTTGGCTTCGGCCGGGGCGGGGGTCGCCGCAGCGTCTGCGGCCGGAGCGGCAGCGCCTTCGGCTGCCGGGGCAGTGGCCGCAGCTTCCGCGGGAGCGGCGCCTTCCGCCGGCGCTGCAGCGGCTTCGGCGGCGGGCAGCGGCAGATTCGAACCCTGGCTGTTCAGATAGACGATCAGGTTCGCGCGGTCTTCGGGGCTGCTGAGGCCCGCGAACGACATCTTGGTGCCCGGCGCATATTTGCGCGGGCTCTTCAGCCATTCATTCATGCCGGCGAAGTCCCAGTTGCCCGGGACGCCCTTGAGCGCGGCCGAATAGGCGAAGCCCGGGACGTGGCCGTGCGGTTTGCCCAGCGCGCCCCAGAGATTCGGCCCGATGCCGTTGGCGCCGCCCGAATTGACCGTGTGGCACGCGGCGCATTTCGCGAACACCGCTTCGCCCTTCGCCGGATCGGCGGCTGCCAGCAGATTGGGGAGCGGCACGGCCGAATCGCCGCCGCCACCGCCGGCTTCGGCGTCCTCGATCGGATAGCCGGGCTTTTCCGGCGCATGGCTCGCGAACAACATGCTCGACCCGATCGTGAGGCCCAGCGCGCAAATGCCGGCGAACAATACCCAGCCGGCAATAGTGTTGTTGCGATTGTCCATGCGTAGCAGCCCCGTTAGCTGGCGCCCGCGTGTCGGGCGCATCTTTGATTTGGACGCTCCCTTACTGGCGCCGCGACGGCGGCGCAAGGGGATGAAATCGCGTGACGTGACAGAGCGCACGCCGGTTGCGCGCAAAGGGGCGGACGGCTATGCGCCGCGGCTCCACCGTGGGAAGGCAATCGATGGGAAGTTATTCGGCTTCGGCGCAGCATCTGGTCGACGAAATGCGTGGTGCGGCGCTCGCCGAGCCGACGCGCGGGCTGGCTTTCCAGGGCGCGCCGGGCGCGAACAGCGATCTGGCCGCGCGCGAATATGACCCGAATTCGCTGCCGATGCCGTGCTACGCGTTCGAGGATGCGATCGACGCCGTCCGCGAAGGCCGCGTCGACCGCGCGATCATCCCGATCGAGAACAGCCTGCACGGCCGCGTCGCCGACATTCACTTCCTGCTGCCCGAATCCGGCCTGTCGATCGTCGGCGAACATTTCCTGCCCATTCGTTACGGGCTGATGAGTCGCAATCTCGGTCCGGTGACGCGCGCGATGAGCCACGAGCAGGCCTTGGGGCAGTGCCGGAACTGGCTGCGCGCCAACAATATCTCGCCGGTCGCGCACAGCGACACTGCGGGGGCCGCGGCATGGGTCGCCGACAGCGACGAGGTCGGGCTCGCGGCGCTTGCGCCGCCGCATGCGGCCGATCTCTACGGGCTGACCCTGCACGGAACGGGCATGGAGGACGCCGACTATAATATGACGCGCTTCGTCGTCCTCGCGCGCGAGCCGCTTGCGCAACCGCCCGAGGATGTGCCGTTGATGACGACCTTCGTGTTCGAGGTGCGCAACATTCCCGCAGCGCTTTACAAGGCGCTCGGCGGCTTCGCGACCAACGGCGTCAATATGACGAAGCTCGAAAGCTATCAGGTCGGCGGCAGCTTCGCGGCGACCAAATTCTACGCCGACATCGTCGGCGCGCCCGGCGACGAACGCATCGACCGTGCGCTCGAGGAACTCGATTTCCAGACCAAGTCGCTGCGCCTGCTCGGCACCTATCCGCAGGCGCGCCTCAGACCCTGAACCATATCGGTCAGTTTCCGCGGCGACGCAGCATCCGGGCGGTCGCCGAGGTCTGGACGATGAACAGCGTCACGAGGATGCTCGCGACGACGAGCGCGAAGAGGTCGAAGGCCGAAAAATTGGTGCCACCTATGTCACCGCCGCCGATGATCGGCATGGCAATCGTCATCGCCATCAGCATCAGGCGCAGCTCGGTCGGGCCGCCGGCCATATAGGACAGGCGGAATTCGCCAAGGATTTTCGCCGAAATGAAGGTGTGGATCGACAGCAGGAAATAGCCGATCACCGCCATCAGCGCGACGTCGAGCCGCATATAGGGGCTCATTCCGATCGCGCTGATCATCAGCAGCGTGGCGAGCGCGTCGACGCTGTGGTCGACGAAATAGCCATAGTTCGGGCGCTCGATGCCGCGCCAGCGCGCAAGGCTGCCATCGAGCGAATCGCCGAACCAGTTGACGATATAGCCGACGAGCGAGAGGCCGAGCCATTCGCTATCGAACCAGCTGAGCAGATAGCCCGACGCAACGAGCGCCGCGCCCGCGAAGCCGAGCACGGTCAGCTGGTCGGGGGTGACCCATGCGGGAAGGCGCGCGCACAACCAGTTGAGAAGACGGCGCTCGCTGCGGGCGAGGATATTCTGCTGGATACGGACCGGCGCCTTGGCGACGGGTTCGAATTTGCTCATGTGGACCCTTTGTTGCCGATCGTCACAAAAGTGCCAGCCGGATGTCATCGCTCCGTCATAGAGGCAAAGTCACGCGTGCGAAAGGGCACGGCTGTCGGTGTGCCGCGCGCGCGTGCCGGTCAGTCCCGCCAGGGCCCGATTTCGCCAACCTCGCCGATCGTGCGGAAGCGCACCGCATCGTCGACCCACGCGACTTCCCACATCGGCGCCGGCCGCGCCCATTCGCCGATGACGAACAGCGGCAGCCGGTTCGCCGCAACGAAGGCGAGGTCGTCCGCGGTGGGGCCCGGAATGGTCGTTTCGTATCGCTGGTGAATGCGGATGACCGCCAGCGTCGTCGCAGGCGGCGATGGGAGCGACTGGCGCACGGGGAAGCCGATACTCGCCGCGACGGTCGGATAGCCCTTGTCGTCGCGCGCGATCAGCAGAACCTTGTCGGCGTTCGCATAAGGTCCGCCGACCGCGCGGCCGACGACCTTGCGGCCGGCGATCGCGGCAAATTCGCGCAGATCGGTGTCGGCGATCGGGGAGGGACGCGCCGGCGCCGCGGCGACGGTTTCCGCCGGCATAGCGGCGGGCTCGGCGACGAACGCCGCAGCGAACAGCAATGCGGCGATCAATGCGCTTCGCCCCAGCTCTTGCCGATGCCGACTTCCACCTCGAGCGGGACGGACAGTTTGAGCGCGGGCTCGGCGGCGCCCATCATGACCGAGCGGATCACCTCGCCCGCCGCGGCGGCCTTGTCCTCGGGCGCCTCGAACACCAGTTCGTCGTGGACCTGGAGCAGCATCTTCACATCGTCGAGGCCGGCGTCGGCGAGCGCCTTCGGCATGCGCGCCATCGCGCGCTTGATGAGGTCGGCGCTGGTGCCCTGGATCGGCGCGTTGATCGCGGCACGCTCGCTGCCCGCGCGTTCGTTCTGGTTCGCCGCCTTGATGCGCGGAAACCAGGTTTTGCGCCCGAACAGCGTCTCGGTATAGCCCTTCGCCCGGGCATTTTCGAGCGTATCGGTGATATAGTCCGAAATGCCGGGGAAGCGCTCGAAATAGCGCGCGATCAGCGCCTGCGCCTCGTCGGGCGTGACCTCGAGCCGGCCCGCGAGGCCCCAGCGCGAAATGCCGTAGAGGATCGAGAAATTGACCGTCTTCGCCTTGCCGCGCGTGTCGCGGTTGACCTCGCCGAACAATTCGATCGCGGTCGCGGCGTGAATGTCCTGTCCCTGCGCGAAGGCTTCCTTGAGCTCGGGCACGTCGGCCATATGCGCCGCGAGCCGCAGCTCGATCTGGCTATAGTCGGCCGCGACGAGGACATGGCCCGGCGCAGCGATGAAGGCGTCGCGGATCTGGCGCCCGGTCTCGGTGCGGATCGGGATGTTCTGGAGGTTCGGGTCGGTCGACGACAGCCGCCCGGTCTGCGCGCCGACGAGGCTGTAGCTCGTGTGGACACGCCCGGTCTTCGCGTTGATCTGTTGCTGCAACGCGTCGGTGTAGGTCGACTTGAGCTTTGCGAGCTGGCGCCATTCCAATATCTTGCGCGCGATCGGGACGCCGTCGCGTTCGAGGCGTTCGAGCTCGCTCTGGTCGGTCGACCAGTCGCCCGACTTGCCCTTGCGCCCGCCCTTGAGGCCCATTTTGTCGAACAGGATTTCGCCGAGCTGCTTGGGGCTGCCGATCGTGAAGGGCTGGCCCGCCAGCTCATGGATTTCGCCCTCCATGCGCAGCATGTCGTTCGCGAATTCGCCCGACAGGCGCGCGAGATAGTCGCGGTCGACCATGATCCCCGCGCGCTCCATGCCTTCGACGACGGCGGCGAGCGGGCGATCGACCATTTCGTAGACGCGCGTGCCGCCTTCGATCGGCAGGCGCAGTTTCAGCAGCTTCCACAGGCGCCACGCGACCTCGGCATCCTCGGCAGCATATTGCGTTGCGCGATCGAGCGGCACCTCGGCGAAGCTGATCTGCGACTTGCCGGTGCCGCACACCTCCTTGAACGAGATGCAGACATGATCGAGGTGCAGCTTTGCCAGCTCGTCGAGCCCGTGCTGATGCTTGCCTGCGTCGAGCGCGAAGCTCATCACCAACGTGTCGTCATAGGGCGCGACAGTGATGCCATGCTGCGCGAGCACGCCGATATCATATTTGAGGTTGTGCCCGATTTTCAGCACCGCGTCGTCGGCGAACAGCGCGCGCAGGCGGCCGATCGCGTCGGCAAGCGGTACCTGCTCGGGCTTCTCGGCGAACATGTCGGTGCCGCCATGGCCGAGCGGGATATAGCAGGCCCTGCCGGGACCGGTCGACAGGCTGACCCCGACGAGATCGCCGGTGACGCTGTCGAGCGTCGCGGTTTCGGTGTCGACCGCGACGACATGGGCTGCCCTCGCTTCGTCGATCCAGCGGTCGAGCGCTTCGGTCGTCGTCACCGTCTCGTACAGCGCGCGGTCGATCGCGGGCATCGGCGCGAGCGCCGGGGTCGATGGCCCGGCGGCAGGGGCGGCCGGCGTGGCGGTTGCGCGCGGCAAGGTCGGCGGGCCCCCCGGCGTCGCGCCGAGGTCGAGCTTCGCCGAGAGCGAGCGGAAGCCATGCTCGTCGAGAAACAGTTTCAGGGGCTCGGGCGGGATCGCGCCGAGCTTGAGCGTATCGAGCGCGTCGGGCAGCGCGACGTCGCGCTTCAGGTCGACGAGGATACGCGACAATTCGGCCATCGCGCGGTGCTCGATCAGATTGTCGCGCAGCTTCGACGCCTTCATGCCCTCAGCGCCATCGAGCGCGGCGGTGAGGTTGCCATATTCCTGGATCAGCTTGGTTGCGGTCTTCGGCCCGACTCCGCGCACGCCGGGGACGTTGTCGACACTGTCGCCCATCAGTGCGAGTACGTCGCCGACGAGATCGGGGGTGACGCCGAACTTCTCGTTCACCGCCTCGAGCCCGAGGCGGACATTCTTCATCGTGTCGAGCATGTCGACGTGCGGACCTTCGGCAGGCTCGCGGATCAGCTGCATCAGGTCCTTGTCCGACGAGACGATCGTCACGTCCCAGCCTTCGCGTACCGCGGCCTCGGCGTAAGAGGCGATCAGGTCGTCGGCCTCGAAGCCCTCCATCTCGATGCAGGGGAGCGAGAAGGCGCGCGTCGCGTCGCGGATCAGCGGGAATTGCGGGCGCAGATCCTCGGGCGGTTCGGGCCGGTTCGCCTTGTACTGGTCGTAAATCTCGTTGCGGAACGACTGGCTCGAATGATCGAGGATCACTGCGAGGTGCGTCGGCCCGTCGGCGTCATGCAGGTCCTTCGCGAGTTTCCACAGCATCGTCGTATAGCCATAGACCGCGCCGACGGGCACGCCCTTCGGGTTCGTGAGCGGCGGCAGGCGGTGATAGGCGCGGAAGATATAGCTGGAGCCATCGACCAGATAGAGATGATTCTTCTCGGACATGGCGCGGGGTGTAGCAGGGGAGGTGCGGGCGGCCTAGGGCGATGTTCCGCTTTCGTCCCTTGCACTTGCGGAGGCGAATGGCGCTTTCGCGGCTCAAGGTTCATGTCGGCTTCGGGGTGGTAAGCGGCCGTTTCCCACCCACTTCGTCATCCCGGACTTGATCCGGGATCCACGACGACAGCGCGGCTATGGATCCCGGATCAAGTCCGGGATGACGAGGAGAGGAACGGCAACTTCCGGCCGAAACCTGCCTTCCCGTTTCCCTAGCTATAGTTGATCGTCAGCTTGCCCGCTGCCGCGACCGCTGCGGCGCGCGCGTCGTCGGTCGTTCCGCCTGCCACTTTCGCAAGTGCGACGCCCATGCGACGATATGGCCGTGTGACAGGCTTGCCGAAGATGCGGGCGTCGACCGAGGTTGCGGCGTCGGGCGCGGTCATCGCTTCGGCGAGGCCGGCGATCGCAAAATCCTGTGCGTCGCGGTCGGCGAGCAGCACGGCGCTCGCGCTCGCGTCGGGCACCGCAATCGCCGGAATTGGCAGGCCGAGGATAGCGCGCGCATGAAGGTCGAATTCGGACAGAGGTTGCGAAATCAGCGTGACCATGCCGGTGTCGTGCGGGCGCGGCGAGAGTTCCGAAAAGATCACCTCGTCGCCCTTCACGAAAAATTCGACGCCGAAGATGCCGTGGCCGCCGAGCGCATCGACGACTTTGGTCGCCATATCCTGCGCCGCTGCCAGCGCCGCATCCGACATCGCCGCGGGCTGCCAGCTTTCACGATAATCGCCGCGTTCCTGCCGGTGGCCGATCGGCGGGCAGAAGCTCACACCATCCTTGTGGCGGACGGTGAGCAACGTGATTTCATAGTCGAAGTCGATGAACGCCTCGGCGATCACGCGCAGCCGGTCGCCGCGCATCCCGGCGGCGGCATAGTCCCACGCAGCGTCGACGCCGGCGGCGTCCTTCACCGTGCTCTGCCCCTTGCCTGAGGAGGACATGACGGGCTTCACGACGAGCGGAAAGCCGATGCGCGCGGAGGCGGCCGCGAGTTCCTCGCGGGTGGTTGCATATTCGAAGGTCGAGGTTTTGAGGCCAAGCTCGCTCGCGGCGAGGTCGCGGATCGCGTCGCGGTTCATCGTCAGCTGCGCCGCGCGCGCCGAGGGCACGACATGGAAGCCTTCGGCCTCGACCTCGGCGAGGATTTCGGTGCGGATCGCCTCGACCTCGGGAACGATATGGTCGGGGCGGTGCTTTTCGATCGCGGCGCGGAGCGCAGCGCCGTCGAGCATCGAAAAGACCTCATATTCGTCGGCGACCTGCATCGCGGGTGCGGCGGCATAGCTGTCGCACGCGATCACGTGGCAACCGAGGCGCTTGGCCGAGATCACGAACTCGCGGCCGAGTTCGCCCGAGCCGAGGAGGAGGATCTTTGCAGTGGGGGTCATGGCGCGCCTTTTCGAATCTGATGCGCCTCCACAGCCGAAATCGTGCCCGCGCGCAATGCACGTTTGTTCAACGCGTCCGGCGGCCCCGGCGATAATATGCGTCCCGAAAGACGAGGGAGAAAGAGGATGCACGCCATCGCCGAACTTGAACGCGCGCTGCCGACCGAGGCGCTGTTCGACCGCTATCATGTGGGCTGGGAAACGAAGGACGCCGACCTGATCGCGTCGCTGCATTCCGCCGATACCATTTTCCGGCTCCACGACGGATCGCCCGTGGTCGAGGGGCGCGAGGCGTTGCGCGAGCATTGCCGGCACCTGTTTGCGACATACGATTTTTCGATGATCATGGGGAAACGCATCTTCGGGCGCGATTACTGGACCTTCGACTGGACGATGGTCCTGACGCTCGCGATGCCCGACGGCACTGCCTTTGTCGCGCATGTCGGCATGCTCGACGTGATCGGGGTCAATGCCGACGGCGAGGTGACGAGCAAGCATGTCTATCCCGATATCGCGCAGATGGAAGCGGCCTTCGCGAGGGCCGGAATCGCGCGCTAGATGGCGCCGCCACCGTCCTTGCGCGGAGGCCCCGGCGGGTGAATAATCGCCGCCATGGCTGACCCGGTCGCGCCCTTCCTTACCAGCTGTTTTCCGGTGGGGACGCGCGCGCTCGCGCCGCACGCCAATCTGGTGACGGCGGTGCTCGCCGGGCGCACGGGCCCCCTGCGTCTCGAACGCAATGGCCTCTGCGTCGAGGGCGACCTGCTCCTCGTCCGGCCGGGTGTCATTCACGGCGTCGCGCTTGCCGAGCGCGGTGCCGACGTCCTTTACCTCAACGGCCTTGCCTTTCCGTTCGACGCTCCGCTGGCGCAACCGCTCGAGGGGGTGCTGGCGCGCGTCGCGCGCGATGCGCTGGGCGGCGATGTCTCGGCGGTCGCCGAGCTGCGCGATCGTCTGGCGCCCCCGTGCGAGCGCATGCTGCCGCCCGATATGGCGACGGTCGTCCGCGCGATCCACGGCGACCCGATGTGGCGAATGCCGCAGGACGAGCTGGCAAGCCGGCTCGGCATGGAGCGGACGCAGGCCCTCCGGTATTTCCGGCGGGCGACGGGGCAGGGCTTTCGCGAGTTCAAACTGTGGTCGGCGTTGCAATATGCGACGCAGCAGATGGCGGGCGGCGCGCTCGTCCGCACCGCGGCGATGGACGCGGGCTTCGCCGATACCGCGCATCTGTCGCGCGTGTTCCGCCGCGTCTTCGGCCTGACCCCGAGCGAGGGCATTGCGGGGCTTTCGGTCGCGCCGGTCATCGCCCGCGATCGGGCGCTTCGCACCGCGATGCTTATGTGATAGCCTCCGCCCGACGCTGCGCAACAACCATGAGGTTGATAATGGCAGACGATTGGCGAGTGGATGACCTGGCGCTGTGCATCAGCCGGCACGAGCGTTACCCGCCCGAGGTTCGCCCGGGCGCCGTCTTTACGGTGCGCACCGTGTGGACCGACATGCCCGACCTTGTCGGCGGGACGTCGGGGACCGCGCTGAAGTTCCGCGGCGTGCCCGACCTTGGCCCGCGCGCCGCCTATTGCGCACGCCGCTTTCGCAAGATCACACCGGGGGCGCCCGACGATTTCGACAGCGAAGTGATCGACTTGCTCGCGAGCGCCAAGGATATTTGCCGCTAATCGCTGTTTTGCGTGAAATTCGGCTTTTGATCGATTTCACCGATAAGTGTGCCCGGAAAATTGGGGTTGAGTGCGCGCGCCAGTCCGCATAGCTGGCGCCCTGCAAATCATTTTGCAGTGCAGCAATCAAAGGAAACACTCTCCCATGGGTATCATCGGAAGCTCGATCAAGCCGTTCAACGCCACCTCGTACCACCAGGGCAAGTTCGTCCCCGTGACCGACGCCGACACCAAGGGCAAATGGGGCGTTTTCTTCTTCTATCCGGCCGACTTCACCTTCGTCTGCCCGACCGAGCTCGAAGACCTCGCCGACCAGTATGCGACGCTTCAGGGTCTCGGCGTCGAAGTCTATTCGGTGTCGACCGACACGCATTTCAGCCACAAGGCGTGGCACGACAGCTCGCCGGCGATCGGCAAGATCAACTATCACATGCTGGGCGACCAGAACCACGTCCTCGCCAACAATTTCGGCGTGCTGCGTGAAGATTCGGGCCTCGCCGACCGCGCGACCTTCGTCGTCGATCCCGACGGCGTGATCCA
>Ga0209676_1000374_pt1 | contig 82896 bp, 78 predicted proteins | sample AraplaCvi_mLB_r2_FD_184282 | JGI IMG/M metagenome (GOLD analysis project Ga0209676, IMG submission 184282) | Arabidopsis root microbial communities from North Carolina, USA - plate scrape MF_Cvi_mLB_r2 (SPAdes) (version 2) | ecosystem: Host-associated > Plants > Roots > Endosphere | place: USA...
GATCGTCCAGAAGAGGCGCGGACAAGGCGGCGGGATTGACCCAAAAACTGGGACAAGCCTGCTTCAGACGATCGAATCTCGGATCTGAGGCGATAGCCATCGGGGGCGCACCATTCTGACGCTAGTCCAATATGTCATAGATGCGACGATGGACAGGTTCAAGGGTCTAGAGTCAAGCTGGGGATGCGAATGCGGCGTCGCGCGCGTTGTCGCGAGGTTGCCGCCCCGGCGCCGAGACATCGAGCCAGGATCGACTCTATGATGTGCTGCGGACTCGCGCCGCGCTTGGGGCTCTGCGACAGGAAGCGGACGACGAATGAAGAAAGATGGTGACAACGCAACCGCTCTCCTGCCGCCCGTCAGGGCTAAGTCGACCCATCGCAAGCAGCGTTCGGAGCAGCCCAAGCGCGTAAAGCTCGCTCCGGCCCAAGACCGCAGTCGTCAAAGGAATGAAAAGATCCTGCAAGCCGCCAGCGAACTGCTGCAGGCGGTGAACATCGAGAACTTAAGTCATTCCGACATCGCCCAACAGGCCGGAATATCCAAGGCCGCCACCTATTATCACTACCCAACGATTGCCGCGATACAACGCGAACTGAGTATTCGCTACGATGAGGAATTAAGCGAGTTTCTGCTGAAGACCGAAACGGGCTTCGATAGGCGCGACTGGCAGACCTATCTCCGAGACGGCGCGGCCAGGGCCAAGGATTGGATGAATAAAAATCGCCCAGCTTGCGAGGCCCTGCTAGGGCCTAGGCTAACCCGTGAAAATCAACTGGTCAGCATAGCGATGAACAGTAAAGTTGGCATCAGGGCTCTTAGTGGTTTAAGAGCTCGATACTATATGCCGGAACACCCAAGTTTCGATCAAATTATTGCTCGCCAGGGCGAGATTATAGATCTTTTCTGGTCTGGGTCATACCTAAGCATCGGATATATTGATGACAACGCGCACGAAGAAGCGCTTCGGGCGAGCCTTGGCTACCTCAAGAACTACATTCCCGAACGCATGGCCCTCCGGGAGCTGGGGGCGGAATAGCGCCGACCTGTTCGGGTTCTCGGCCCGGGGTTGGGTGATTTCCGCGCGCTTGGGGGCCCTCTCCGCGGTCAGTCGCCCGGCGCTGCCTGCAGATGACGCTCCTGCGCCTAGGATTTCGCGGGAAGGTGGCCTTGAATTGCGTGGCCCCGCATCAGCGGCGCCGCACATGACGGACCACGCCCTGGGTTCGCTTGTCGCGCGCCCGTCTTGACATAAAGCTGACGCTAGTCGAACTCTACGGGCGGCTGTTAAGGCTGGGCGGGCCGGATGGCGGGCTGTTCCTCACGAGACGGGGATGGGCGATGAAACTGGGCGACTTCGAATATCCAAGCCTCAAGGGCAAGGTCTCGGACGCGGAATGGCAGGCGCGCGTCGACCTGGCGGCGCTTTGCCGGCTCATTCCGTTGATGGGCTGGTGGGATCTTTCCCAGGCGCCGGCTTCGGCGCGGATCGGTGACGGATCGGGGCATTACCTGTTCAACCCCGTCGGCTTCCTGCTCGAGGAGGTGACAGCCTCCTCGCTCGTCAAGATCACGCTCGATGGCGACTATGTCGACGATACGCCGCTGAAGATCATGCGGGGCGGGTGGTATCCGATGCAGGCGGTCCACGCGGTCCGCCCTGACGCCAATTTCGTCATCCATTCCCATGACGACTATGCCGCGGCGCTTTCCGCGCGCCAGGATCCGCTGCTGCCGATCTCTCAGTTCGCCGGCTTCGTATTGGCTGACGGGCTTGCCTACCATGACTTTGACGGCGTTGAGACGCACGAGCAGCGGATGGCTAGCGTCCAGGCTTCGCTCGGTCAGGCCAACATGCTGATCCTGCGCAATCATGGCGTGGTGACGCTGGGCTATGTCGCCTACCACGCCCTGGCCAGGATGGCGAACCTGAGAAAGTCGTGCGTCATCCAGCTCTATGCCGGGCAGTCGGCCGATGTGCGGCCCATCAGCCCGGAAGTGATGCCGTCCTTCCGGGAGGAGATCGACCGTGGTGTCGTCGTCGACAACCTCTGGCAGGGCCTGCTGAGGAAGCTCGATCGGCTGGATCCCAGCTATAAGGAATGAGGCCGGCGGCCTGCGCACAGTGACGTCAGGCTGAGCACGGCGGGTCATGACGCGTCGTCCTTGGGTCCCGCGTCCATATCAGGCGTCTTCGCGTCCGCGGGCGTCGCCGACTTCACGGTTCCTCAAGAGGCCTGCCGCCGGGGCGGCGGGCCTTTTCTTGTGCTTCAATGGTGCTGAGCCGACGAGCCCGAGGCCCTTGGTTGGCGCGGGCGAAGGCGCTTTTCGACCCCTCCCGACCATCGAAGCTCCCGACCACAAACGGGCCAGCGTCAATTTATGTGGAATGGCGTGGATGGAGAACGCGGATGGCCTGTCCAGAGCAAAGCGCGAAAAAGTGATATAAAACATCATATATCCCGGCATTCGGCAATCCTTCTCCGGAAAACCGACCACGACGCCGGTCACGTTACGCATTCATAAAACTGACTTGCGTCAATCATTCGAGTGTGAATATCCTTCCGAACGGTGGTTTCTAACGAGCGTTTCGCTGAGGTTCCGGGCAGGGGTGGTCGCGTCTGCGTCGCCCGGGGTGCGCATGGATCGGGTCGTGAAGGCGGCGTCTAAGCTGAGGCGCGCCAACGATGAAGGCGGAAATAATCGTAAGCATATCTATTCATGCCGCGCCCGCGGGCGCGCATGAGCGAGAAGATAGGTAAGTAATACAGAGATATATCAACAATAGCGCCGAGCCGATGTCGCCTGCGCTGAAATGAAAGAAGGGGGTTGTTCATGAAACTCGGAACTATTCTATGCGGCGCGAGCGTGATCGCCCTGGCCGCGTTGAGCTCCCCCGCCATGGCGCAGACCTCCGCGGCTCCGGGCGATCAGAAGCCCGCCGAGCCGGAAGCCAGCGTCGTCAACGAGATCATCGTCACGGCCAACCGCCGCTCCGAAAGCGCTCAGCGCGTGGCGATCTCCATGACCGTGCTCGGCGGCGAGAATCTGGCCCAGCACGTTCGCACCAGCACGGACATCGCCCAGCAGGTGCCCAATGTGCAGCTCAGCAACAACATCGGCTTTGGTATGCCGCGCACCGGCATCCGGGGCATCTCGCAAGGCGACTTCAACGCCAACGCCACGACGTCCAACATGATCTACATCGACGACATCCCGATGGATGCGCCGATGTCGCAGGGCGTGCCCACGTGGGATCTGGATCGCGTGGAAGTGCTGCGCGGTCCCCAGGGCACGCTCTTTGGCCGCAACGCCACGGGCGGCGCCATTCGGATGATGTCGGCGACGCCTGGCCCGGAGGCCAAGGGCTACGCCGATTTCAGCGTCGGAAAGTACGGCCAGCACACCGTGAACGCCGCCTATGGCGGCCCCGTCTCCGATACGCTCGGCCTACGCGTCTCGGTTCTGCACGACAACGCCAATGGCGATATCAACAACATCTATCTAAATCAGCGCCAAGGCGGCAACAGCTACACCGGCGTGCGCGCGATCGCGGCGTGGAAGCCGACGGACAAATTCAGCGCGACCTTGAGGCTCCAGCATTTCTGGGGCGACATGAGCCGGGTCCTCTGGAGGACCACCCCCGGCTACGTCACCCCGCCGATGGGCTTTCCGACCTCCGCGGGCGTCTACCCCACGCTGGCCGACCTGCAAAAGGCCAAGGGGTATCAAGCTGCGGGCCCGGGCTCGAATTTCCACGACTACGAAAGCGAGCTTCGTCCTAACGAGCACATGAGCCATACGCCCGTCTCGCTCAATCTCGACTATGACCTGGGGTTCGCGACGCTCAGCTCAGTGACGGGCTATCTCAAGGTCAGGCAGAAATTCCTCGCGGACAACGACGGGTCCCCGGCGATCTTGCTTGAGGAATACACGACCAATCGAAATCGCCAGGTCTCGCAGGAACTGCGCCTGACCTCGAACGGGGAGGGCCCGTTCAAGTGGATCGTGGGCGCCTTCTATCTCAATGGCGTCGTCAACACCGACCAGTATTACGACGTCTCCGACTGGTACAGCAACATGTCCGAAGCCGACGGCGGCATCCCGGGCGTGCCCACCATCGCCAGCGCGCGCGCGACGCGGGCCGAAGTCGACACCTACGCGGCGTTCGCGCACACCACCTACCAGATCACGCCGGACCTGATGCTGACGGCCGCGGCGCGCTGGACCCACGAAAAGAAGACCTTCGGCTACGACTTCGTGACGTTGTTCTCTTACCCCAGCCTGGTCGCTGGGACGCCGGCGCAGATCAACGACTTCGTCCGGGCGGTCGACAGCGGCGACTTGGGCGCGATCCTGCTGCCGCCCGAGCCCTCGTTGTCGGATAGCCGCGCCTTCAACAACGTGTCGTGGAAGGTCGGCCTCGACTACCGGCTGGGCGCGCGAAGCATGCTCTATGGCCTGGTCTCGCGGGGCTTCAAGGGCGGCGCGTTCAACAGCACCGCCAACTTCAGGGCCGACATCCTCGATGGCAGCGGCCGGGCCATCGCTGTCAGGCCCGAGGTGATCACCGACTACGAGGCGGGCATCAAGACCGACATCGTCCCCGGCCGGCTGCGGGTGAACGCGAGCGTCTTCTATTACGATTACAAGGACTACCAGACCAATCAGCTGGTTCTGGGCGGCGCCGCGCTGCAGGTTCTCTCCAACCTTCCCAAGGCCAACCTCTATGGCGCCGAGCTCGAGGTCACGGCCGAGCCCATCAAGAACCTGACCTTCAATCTCGGCGCGGGCCTTCTTCACTCCGAAATCAAGAAGGCGCTCGATCCGACCCTTGTCGGCAACAAGCTGCCGCTGGCCGAGGACTTCAACTGGAACGCTCTGGTGAAGTACGACATCGAGACTTCGATCGGCACCTTCTCCCCGGAGGTCTCCGCCAAGCACACCGGCGCCTACTACGGCACCAAGGAGAATACGCAGAAGCTCGGCGACTACACGCTCTTCAACGCCCGCATCGGCTTCGAAAGCGCGGGCGGCAAGTACTACGGTTCCGTCTGGGGCACGAACCTCGGCGACAAAATCGTTCCGGTCTCCGCCGATGACCCGACCGAATACTGGGGCAGCAATCTTGCCATCCTGACCCAGCATCGCCGTTACGGCGTCACTGCCGGCGTTCGCTTCTAGGCGACTGGATGCCAGGCGCGCGGTGAAGCCGCCTGGCATCCTTTTTTGTTCGAGCGGGGGCGTCCCCGTAGCTGTGAAAGATTGCTGCGTGCGCAACTACCTCAAACATTACATCAATGGCGAATGGGTCGACCCCGTCGTCGATCGCGTGATCGAGGTCGTCAATCCGGCGACCGAGGAGATCTGCGGCAAGGTCGTGCAAGGCGGGGCCGCCGATGTTGACCGTGCGGTGGCCGCTGCGCGAGAAGCCTTCAAGACTTGGAGCCGCACCGATCGCGACGTGCGCATTGCGGTGCTCGCGCGCGTCGTCGCCGAGTATCAGAAGCGGACGCCCGACCTCATCGCCGCCCTCACCGAGGAGATGGGCGCACCCGTGGGATTGGCCTCGCAACAGCAGGCGCCCGTCGGCCTGGGCCAGTTCGTCACCGCTCTGACGGTGCTTCGCGCCTATGCGTTCGAGGAAGATCGTGGCGCTACCCGCATCGTCAAGGAGCCGATCGGCGTCTGCGGCTTCATCACGCCGTGGAATTGGCCGTTGAATTTGACGGCGGCCAAGGTCGCGCCAGCCCTGGCGACGGGCTGCACGATGATCCTGAAATCGCCGCAGGGCGCGCCTTTCACCGCGCAGATCATCGCCGAGATCATGGACGCGGCCGGCGTTCCGGCCGGCGTGTTCAACCTGGTTCATGGCGATGGTCGCGGGGTGGGCGTGCCGCTATGCGAGCATCCCGGCGTCGACATGATCTCCTTCACCGGTTCGACGAGCGCGGGGGTCGAGGTCGCCAAGAACGCGGCCGCGACCGTCAAGCGCGTACACCAGGAACTGGGCGGCAAGAGCCCGCTCATCATCCTGGATGACGAGGCGTTGGCTCTAGGCGTCAAGAGCGGCGTCGAAGGGCTGATGCGCAACTCGGGCCAGACCTGCAATGCGCCCACACGCATGCTCGTGCCGGCGTCGCGACTGGACGAGGCGATCGCCGCGGCCAAGGCGGCCGCCGAGGGCCTGATGGTCGGCGATCCCCTGGGCGAGGTGGATCTGGGTCCGGTCGCATCGAAGGCGCAGTATGACAAGGTCCGCTCGTTCATCGCACAGGGCGTCAAGGAGGGAGCAAGGCTTGTCGCCGGTGGGCTCGACCAACCCGATGGCCTGTCGCGCGGCTATTTCATCAAGCCGACCGTCTTTGCTGACGTCAGCCCGCAAATGACCATCGCCCGCGAAGAAATCTTCGGGCCCGTGATGTCGATCATGACCTACAGCGACCTGGACGAGGCCGTCGAACTGGCCAACGACACCGACTACGGCCTGGCCGCCTATGTGAACGGCGCCGACCTGGAGAGGGCTCGGGACTTGGCTTCGCGCCTGCGCGCCGGACAGGTCATCATCAACGGCGCCTTCGACATCATGGCCCCATTTGGCGGCTACAAAAGGAGCGGCAACGGCCGCGAATGGGGCGATCTGGCCTTCCAAGAGTTCCTCGAAATCAAGGCGGTCCTGGGCTTTACGCCCGTCGCCGCCGCATAGGCGCTGGCGGTGGCGCCGGTGGATGGAAGTCGTGATGATGGAAGACTTCGACGCCCTCGTGGTCGGCGCTGGCGTGTCGGGCCTCGCCGCGGCGCACGACCTGCATCATGCCGGCCGCAAGGTCCTGGTCATTGAAAGCAGTGATCGGCCAGGCGGTCGAGTGGCTCGTATCGAGCATCGTGGCGACATGGCCGAGGCGGGCGCTCAGGGCTATTTCGACAACTATACCGAGGCCATGAAGCTCCTGGCCCACTATGGCCTGGACAAGGATCTGCGCGAGACGGGCGGCAAGTCGCTGTACCTGATGCCCGATGGTTCGCGGCGCAGCGTTGGCAGCGACTTTGAGCTGTTGAAACTGCTCGGCGGGCGCGGAGGCGTGGACCTGATGCGCTTCTACCTTGGTTATGTGCGCCGGCCGCGTGGTTTCTCGCCGTTCGAAATCGTCGAACCGACGCCTCCGTCCGACGCCCTCTGGGCGGGGACGGAGTTCGCCTGGGCTGGCCGAGCGTTCCGCGATTTGGTCCTGCGCCCCATGACGCACATGATGACCACCTCCGCCCTCGAGCAGACGGGCCTCTACTACTTTCTCAATGTTCTCGGGCAGGCCGCCCGCAAGAGCTACTATCTTGTGGGCGGAAATGCCCGACTGGCCGAGACGATGGCTCAGGCTCTGCCTGTTCGGTATGGAGCGTTCGCCCAGAGCCTGCACATGAGCAACGGCGAGATCGCCGGCGTCGCGTTGCAGGACGGCTCGGTTCTAAAGGCGCGCCACGTCATTCTCGCCTGTCCGGCCGGCGCGGCGAGCAAGATCCTGCCCGCCGACTTCGGCGGCCTGAAGACCTTCCTGGGCGAGTTTCCCCACACCCGCTATGCGCTTGTCTATTTCTTCCTCGACAGCCCGCTTGAAGAGGACGCCTACTTCTTCTCAGGCCATCCCAATCGCGAAACGATCTTCAACGCCGCGATCAATCACAGCGTCTATACGCCCGAGCATGTTCCAAGTGGCCATGCCCTGATCTCTGCCTGGGCCGCCTTCCCCGACAGCGAGCGCATCGCGCTCTGGAGCGACGAGGCGGTGATCACGCAGGCCAAGCAGGACCTTCGCGCCCTGATCCCCAGCCTTGAGGACAAGATCGAGCGCGTGACCGTCGTCCGCCACGACTGGGGCGTGGCCCGCTACGACCCGGGCATGTACCGCAAGATCACCGCCTTCAAGGCTCAGGCCGAAGGCGTGCGGGGCTTGTCGTTCGCGGGCGCCGATTTCGATTGCCCGCATATGGAGGGCGGCATCCGCAGCGGCCAAAGGGCGGCGGCGCGGGCGATGAGGCCTTCGTTTTAGAGCCGCCAACGCTCCGCGGGGGTCACCTCGCTTCCAGGACCGGCGCCTTCGTTCGCGGTCAGACCATCGTCGCGGTTGGCGGAGCGAGCATCCGGGGCGCCGCCTTTTGACCAAGGCCTCGGGCGTGATCAGCATCTGCGCGCCTCGTGCGGCGTCGGCGCGGACGAGACAAGAAGGAGGCGTCTCGAACAGCGGCGCGCCAACGTCAGCCGTCGTAGGCGATCGCCTCCAAGCCGTCCCAGCTGGTCGCGGCCATTTTCATCTGTTCGAAATTGGTCACGACTTGCGGAGAGCCAGCAATCAACTCGAACATCACCCCATCGGGGGATCCGGTGTCGAAGAACCGCGTCTCGACCCCGGCCGCGCTGAGTCCGCTTTGGGCGAGCAGCGCGCCGCGCTCGGACAGCTCTCGGGTGTCGGCCTCGATGTCGTCGCTCAGGGCGCCAAGGTGCTGCAATCCATACCCGTGCTGCTCGACAAAGTCGCGATACACCGACGGCTGGTCGTCATGCAGCTCAATGAGCTCGATATTGCACTCCCCCGAATAGGCGAAGGCCAGGCTCACCTCGGGATTGGTCCGCACGCCCTTGTAGGTCTGCTCGATGTAATTCGGGCGCCGCACGACGAAGAACGGGCCAACGCCCATGAGCTTCGACCAATGGCCGATCGCTGCGTCGATGTCGGCCACGACATAGGCCAGCTGGAAGATCTTGGGCTTCATGATGGTCATTTGGCGCCCCGTTGTGATGCGCTGAAAGAGCACAAATCACGGACTAAGGTCAACTCTGTCGGGTTGGGCTCGGCTATCCTCTGGCTGGTCGGGCGAGTGTCCGCTCCTGCGGATGCGGCCAACTTCCGCATCAGCGCGACCCTTCGCTGACGGCCGAGCGAAGAACTAACTCGCAAAAAGCCCTTCAAATATTGATGATTCTAGGCCGCGCCCTCCCTGGGGGTTGCGGGACCGTCAGCCGCGTCGATCCTTGGGCGACAGGGTGTCGGCCTCGACCGATCGCGATCAAGGCGGCGAGCTGCGTGATGATAAATTGACTTTAGCCAGGTATTGTCTCATGGTTTTGCTAGGGGCGCGCTGTCGACGGGCCATCCATAAAAATCTTGAGCCTTGGAGGCTGGCGTCATGGAAATCGCGACCCACGAACATCGTTGGCTGGACGTGACGCCCTCGATGCGCATGTTTTATCGCGATTTCGATGGGGCCGGGTCGACCGGCGGCGCGCCCGTCATCGGGCTTCATGGCTACTGGCGCAACAGCAAGGATTTCGTCGAGCTCGCCGAGCATCTTTCACCCGGACGTAGGGTGGTTCTGCCAGATCTCAGGGGGCGTGGCCGTACCTCACGCTCTACCGAGGTGAGCGACTATGCGTTCGACCGGCTGCTCGACGACCTCAAGCTTCTCTACAAAACGCTCGGGATCGAAAAAGCCGTGCTTCTGGGCACGGCGTTGGGGGCGCACCTGTCCCTGGTCCTGGCCTCGACCAGCCCGGACATGGTCGCTGGTATCATCCTCAACGACACGGGCGTGGAAAGCGCTAGCGCCGCCGCCAACAAGAGCATGGCGCGCTACGCCACCGCCGATGGGTTCAGCTTCGACGAAGCTTTGGACCGTATCCGCGAACAAAACCAGGAACAGTTTCCCGGCTTTGGTCACGATGAATGGGTTCGCATGACGCTGCGGGCCTACGCCGAGAGCGAACCTGGCGTCTGGGTGCGGGACTTCGACCAACTGACCAATCAAATCTTCCCGGATCTCATCGCGCGCTTCCCGGACTTTTGGACCGAGTATCGAGCCGTCGAACACATTCCGGTGGCCATCCTACGCGGCGAGAACTCCCACTATCTGCCCGCGGAACTGGCCGCGCGCATGGTCGAGGGCCATCCAAACGCGACACTCTACACGATCCCCGGATCGGGCCACGCGCCGACCCTGTGGGAGCCCGAAGCCTTTCGCGCCGTCGACGATTTCCTGACGAAGGTCGACGCGCGCGCGTGATCGAAGGGGCGCAAGCCTCGGTCCGGCGAGACCAAACCAACCCCCGAAAAGCAGACGCGTCTTGCCGCCGCGCGGCGCGCGCAGCCTCACGAAGGTGATCACATGAACGGAGCCGAAGCCCTTGTTAAGACGCTGCTCGCGAGCGGCGTCGATACCTGTTTCGCCAATCCCGGCACAAGCGAAATGCACTTCGTCGCCGCGCTCGATCAGATCGAAGGCATGCGCTGCGTGCTGGGCCTCTTCGAAGGGGTGGCGACCGGCGCGGCGGACGGCTATGCCCGCATGGCCGACAAGCCCGCGGGCGTTCTGCTGCATTGCGGTCCCGGCCTGGGCAACGGCGTCGCCAATCTCCACAACGCCAAGCGCGCCGAAACCCCGGTCGTCAACATCGTGGGCGACCACGCCACCTATCACGCACCGCTCGATCCGCCGCTCGCTTCGGATATCGAGGGCCTCGCGCTCCCAGTGTCCTGCTGGGTGAAGACCTCGACGCAATCGGCGAGCGTCGGGCAGGACGCGGCCCGGGCGGTCGAGGCTTCGCTTTCCCGTCGTGGCGTGGCCACCTTGGTCCTACCTTCTGACGTCTGCTGGGACGAGGGCGGCGTCGTCGCTCGCCCAATGCCGCTCACCGCGCCGGTGACCGCCACCGACGATGCGGTGGCCAAGGCCGCCCGGATGCTGCGTTCTGGCAAGCGCTGCGGCATCCTCGTGGGCGGCCTGGGGCTCCGCGAAGGGCCTTTGAGGACGCTGGCCGCCATCGCGGCCGAAACAGGCGCGCGGTTCATGGCCCCCAACGCCAACGCGCGCATCGAGCGCGGGGCGGGCCGTCCTGCCGTGACGCGGCTGCCTTACTTCGTCGAGGACTGTCAGCGAGCGCTCGAAGGGCTGGAGTGTTTGATCCTGGTCGGGGTCAAGAGCCCCGTTTCGTTCTTCGCCTATCCGGGCAAGCCGCGATCACCGCTTCCTGAAAACGCCATCGTCCATTCCCTGGTCGGTCCCGCCGGAGACGTTGGGGACGCCCTCGACCGGCTGGCCGACGCGCTCGGCTGCAGAGGGCGTCAGGTCGACGTCGAGGCCGCCGAGTTGCCGCCCGTCGCCTCCGGCCCCATCACGTCCGCCGCCTTCGCTCAATCGCTCGCGGCCCTGCTGCCCGAGAACGCCATCGTCGTTGACGAGGGCAATACCTTCGGGATCCATTGTTATTCGGCCACTCAGGATGCTCGGCCGCACGACTGGCTGCAGCTGACCGGCGGGGCGATCGGCATCGGTATCCCCCTGGCGACGGGGGCGGCCATCGGGGCGCCGGGGCGACGGGTCGTGACCCTCCAAGCGGATGGCTCGGCCGCCTACACCGCCCAAGGCCTTTGGACGCAGGCGCGTGAACGCCTGGATGTGACGACGATCATCTTCTCCAACCGCCGCTATCAGATTCTGCTGCTGGAGCTAGGCAATGTCGGGGCGACGCCGGGTCACACGGCTCACCAGATGATGTCCCTCGATGATCCCCCGATCGACTGGGTTCAGATCGGCCAGGGCTTCGGTGTCAAGTCGGCGCGGGCCGAGACGATGGAAGAGCTCAACGCGTTGATGGCTCAGGCCTTCGCGCACAAAGGGCCGTTCCTCATCGAAGCGGTCATTCCCTAGTGGTTCTGAAATCCACGACCGTTAGCGGCGCCAGGGGCTCCGACCGTACGGCGGCCTCCGCCGGCGCCGCAGTCTTGGCGATCCCTTTTCCTCCACATCCTGCCTGGGCCGTCGTCGCCGGGCGTGAGGGCCAACCATGAGCAATCCAGACACGATCATCATCGGCGCGGGCATTACCGGCCTTGCCGCAGCTCATGCGCTGAAAAAGGCCGGCAAGGACGTTCTTGTTCTCGAGGCGAGCGATCGTCCCGGCGGGCGTATCCGTACGGTGTCCTACAAGGGCGACACGGTCGAGGCCGGAGGGCAGGGCATACACAGCAACTATGCCGAGATGCACAAGCTGCTGGACGCTCATCACCTGCGCGGCGATCTTATTCCCGCGCCGGAGAAGTCGCTCTACATCGACAAGAAGGGCCGCGCCAAGATTTCGCGGATCAAAGAGGATTTGGCCTTGATGGTCGGTCCTCGCGGAGTGGCGGACCTCCTGGCCTTCCGTAACCGCTATTTCGTCAACGCCCAGCCTCAGCCGCAGTTCGAAATCGCTGTCGATATTCCTGAGTACGACAATACCACGGCAGCCGAGGCCTTCGCCGGCTACAGCAAGCCCTTTCAGGACTATGTGCTTCGCCCCGCGACCCATGCGATGGCCAACTGCACGCCGGAGGCCACGAACCTCTACTATGTCGTCAACAGCCTGAAACTGGCGCTAACGACCGAGATCTTCAGCCTAGCCGGCGGCAATGAAAGGCTGGCCGCGGTCATGGCCGCCCAGCAGAACGTTCGATATGGCGCCAAGGTTGACAAGCTGCTGACGACGGCCGGACGCGTCGATGGAGTCCTTCTGGACAACGGCGAAGCGATCAAGACGCGTCATGTGATCGTCACGACCCCGGCTCATATCGCCGGCCCCATGCTGACGGAGGAATTCGAACCAGCGCGGGCGTTTCTGTCGAGCTTCGCGCACATCGACATGCCGCTGGTCTTCTTCTTCCTGGACCGTCCCCTCAGCCACGACGTCGTGCGGTTCTACGGCCATCCCTATCGGGAAGCGGCGTTCAACATGGGCATGAACCACGCCCACAAGACCCCGCATCTTTCGCCAAGTGGAAAGGCCATCATCTCCGCCTGGCCGACGTTCCCGTCCACGGTCGATCTGGCGACCAAGAGCGACGAAGAGTTGATCGCCCACGCCTTGGCCGACATGGAGCTGTTCGTACCCGGCATGCGCGGCTGGATCGAGCATGCGGCCATCGTGCGCCATACGCCCGCCATCGCCCGCTATCCTGTCGGCAGCGTCAAGAAGATCCTCGACTTCAAGGCCTATGCGCAGACGCTCCAGGGCGTGTCCTTCGCCAGCACCGACTACGATTTCATCCACATGGAAGCGGGGGTGCTCAGCGCCTATCGCGCGGCCGAGCGCGCTCTCAAGGACCTATGATGACGGCTAATAAGCGACGTGGGGCTCGGGGCGCCCATTACACCAAATGCTTGGCTTAGGTTTCCACTGTGAGCGCTGTCCCTGCGGGACGCCGCCGTCACCCCCGATCCTGGCGCCAGCGAGGATGGCAAAGCCGACGGTCTAGCAGGTCAACGTGCAACCCTCCTGGCCGCTGCACGCAAAGTGGTCGCCAGCGGGTCTGTGCTCGATAATCAGTCGCTACTCGGCCGTAACGAAAACACCGGCGGCGGCCTTGATGGACTCAACTTCCTCGAAGGCGATGACGTCGGCGTTTAGGCGTTCGGCATAGCTGCGCATCAGCGCGTAGTCTGCGTCAGTGCGCGCCTTGCAGCCTGGGCGCCATCTTCCGATAGGTGCTCCATATTCCAGGTGACGCGCAGAGGCGCGGGAGGCGACGGCGGCGTCGTGGCGCAGGCGGCCAGCAAAAGGATGATAGCCACCACGGCGCGCGGCTTGAACAGGACGCCTCCCAGGAAGAGCATCGCCTTAGAGTCCAAGTGTAATGACATAACAATGGCCTCTGCGGTGGCGGGGCGAGACCGCCTCGGTTAGGCGGGCAAATCCCTCACACGCGGCGTCCGAAACAATCGTGTCTGGCAAATAACTGGCAAGCAGAATCCAATGCCGCCCGTATAGGGATGCCTAGAAAATTGATTTCATTGGGGAAAATGGTGGATGCGACAGGGATTGAACCTGTGACCCCCTCGGTGTGAACGAGGTGCTCTCCCGCTGAGCTACGCATCCGCCGGTGTGGAGAGGTCCGCCGAAGAGGACCGATCCGCGAGAGGAGGGGGTCTATAGTCTGGTGTTCGGCGCGGGGCAAGAGGCCAAAAGCGAGATGCAGGCCTCTGGCACATCCAAAAAGCTGTGGATGATCCGGTCGGCGCCCAAGGTCTCGACGGGTTCCTCGGTGTAGCCGAACGAGACCAGCACGCTGGGGACCCCGGCGTTCCTGGCTCCGAGCGCGTCGTTGATGCTGTCGCCGACCATGACGGCGCGGTCCGGATCGCCGCCCACGGCCGCGACGGCGGCCGCAACGTGGCGGCCGTCCGGCTTGGCGGCCGGAGCGCTGTCGGCGCCGATCACCGCGTCGAAGAACCGGAGCAGATCCACCGCCTCCAGCAGGGCGTCCGACAGGTTGGTCAGCTTGTTGGTGCAGACCACCAGCTTGGCGCCGGCTCTCTTCAGGTCGGTCAGGACCTCGACCACGCCGGGGAAGGGCGCGCTCTCCTGGGCGATGCGGGTCAGGTAATGGGCGATGAAGCGCTCGACCAGCGGCGGCGCGCGTTCGGCGTCCAGCGGCGCGCCGGCGGCGGCGAAACCGCGCTCAAGCAGCGCCCGCGCGCCGCGACCGACCATCAGCCGCACGTCGTCGAAGGGCAGGGGCGGCAGGGCTTCCTGGGCGAGGATGGTGTTCAGCGCCCCGACCAGGTCGGGGGCGGTGTCGACCAGGGTGCCGTCGAGGTCGAAGGCGATCGTCGCCCCAAACAGGGCCTCTTTCAGGTCATGAAGCTGGCTCATGGGTCTGGCCTTTCCGCCAATTGGGCGGCTAATGCAACGCTGAACGCTCTTCAGGGAGTCGCCCAAGCCCATGACTGATTCCGTCTCCAAGTCTGCCCGTCCGCGCGCCGCCGTGATCCTGGCCGCCGGCCAGGGCACGCGGATGAAGTCGCCGACGCCCAAGGTGCTGCACAAGGTCGCCGGCCGGACCCTGCTGGACCTGGCCATCGACGCGGCCGAGGGCTTGGGCTGTGACCGGATCGTCGTGGTCGTGGGCGCACACAGTCCGCAGGTCGGCGAACATACCCGCAAGCGCCTGGGCCCGAACGCCACCGTGATTCAGGATCCGCCGCTGGGCACTGGCCACGCCGTGCTGGCCGCCAGGGACGCCTTGGCCGATTTCGACGGCGACGTCGTCGTCACCTACGCCGATTGCCCGCTGACCACCGCCCCGGTGATCGCGCCGCTGTTCGAGCTTCTGGCGAGCGGCGCGGATGTGGCGGTGCTGGGCTTCGAGGCCGCCAACCCGACCGGCTACGGCCGCCTGATCCTGGCGCCGGGACATGTGCTGCTGCGCATCGTCGAGGAGAAGGAAGCCGATCTGGCCACCAAGCAGGTCAAGCACTGCAACTCCGGCGTCCTGGCCGCTGATCGTTCGGCGCTGTTCAGCCTCCTGGCCGATGTCCGCAACGACAACGCCAAGGGCGAGTACTATCTCACTGACGTCGTCGGTCTGGCCCACGACCGCAAGCTCTCGACCCGGGCGGCCTTCGCGCCCGAGCCTTCGGTGCAGGGTGTCAATTCGCAGGCTGAGTTGGCCGCCGCCGAGGCCGTCTGGCAGAAGGCCCGCCGTAACGCCCTGATGGTCGACGGCGTCACCATGCCCGCGCCCGACACCGTCCACCTGTCGTGGGACACCCAGATCGCCGGCGGCGCCGTGGTCGAGCAATTCGTGGTCTTCGGACCCGGCGTCAGTGTCGCTGCCGAGGCGGTGATCAAGGCCTTCAGCCACCTGGAAGGCGCGGTCGTGGGCGAAGGGGCCTTGATCGGTCCCTATGCCCGCCTGCGTCCGGGCGCCGAGATCGGCCCCGAGGCCCACATCGGCAATTTCGTGGAAGTGAAGAAGGTGAAGGTCGGCAAGGGCGCCAAGGCCAACCACCTCAGCTATCTGGGCGACGGCTCGGTGGGCGAGAAGGCTAACATCGGAGCCGGCACGATCTTCTGCAATTACGACGGCTTCGAGAAGTTCGAGACCCATGTCGGCAAGGGCGCCTTCATCGGCTCCAACAGCGCCCTGGTCGCGCCCGTGCGGGTGGGCGACGGGGCGATGACCGGCTCGGGCTCGGTGATCACCAAGGACGTCGAGGACGGGGCCCTGGCCCTGACGCGTCCCGAGCAGAAGATCAAGGCGGGGTGGGCGACCAAGTTCCGCGCCCTCAAGCAGGCCAAAAAGGACGCGAAGACATGAGCAGCGCCGACGATCAGAAGCGCATTTCGGGCGAAGCCGCCGCCGAACTCGTCGAGAGCGGCATGGTGGTGGGCCTGGGCACCGGCTCGACGGCCGCCTGGTTCGTCAAGGCGCTGGCCGCGCGCGGCCTGAAGGACATCCGCGGCGTGCCGACCTCCGAAGCCACCGCCAATCTGGCTCGCGAGCTGGGCATCCCGCTGGCGGCGCTGGACGATGTGAAGACCATCGACCTGACCGTGGACGGCGCCGACGAGATCGGCCCGGGCCTGTCCTTGATCAAGGGCGGCGGCGCGGCCCTGCTGCGCGAGAAGCTGGTCTGGGAAGCCTCGACCCGCTGCGTGGTCATCGCCGACGCGGCCAAGAAGGTCGACGCCCTGGGCAAGTTCCCGCTGCCGATCGAGGTGGTCCGCTTCGGCCACGTCCATACCAGCTGGCGCCTGGCCGACATCGCCGCCGAGTTCGACCTGCCGCCGCCGCGCCTGCGCCAGGCCGACCGGGGCATGGTGGTCACCGATGGCGGCAACCTGATCTACGACATGGCCTCGGGCCGCATCGACGAGCCGGCGGCCCTGGCCACGGCCCTGAAGAGCGTGACCGGTGTGGTCGACCACGGCCTGTTCCTGGACCTGGCCGACGAAGCCCTGATCGGCACGGATCAGGGTGTGGTGCGCCTGGCGCCCTGACGTCCTACATAAGCCGACCAGTTAAGTTCCCCGGAGGCCGGTGATGGCTGACTACGACTTCGATCTTTTCGTCATCGGCGCCGGCTCGGGCGGTGTGCGCGCGGCGCGTCTGGCGGCCATGAGCGGCGCCAAGGTCGCGGTGGCCGAGGAGTATCGGGTCGGGGGCACCTGCGTGATCCGCGGCTGCGTGCCCAAGAAGTTCATGGTCTATGCCAGCGAGGTCACCAGCCAGCTGAAGACGGCCCAGGGCTATGGCTGGACGATCGGCGAGGCCAAGTTCGACTGGAAGGGCTTCATCCACGACAAGGATGTCGAGATCGCCCGCCTGTCGGGGATCTATGTCACCAACCTGCAGAAGGCGGGCGCGAACCTGCTACACGGCCGCGCCCAGGTGATCGACGCCCACACCGTCGAGGTCCTGCCCAAGGAGGGCAGCCCAAATAACGCTTCCGGGGATGCGGGGACCTATACCGCCAAGAAGATCCTGATCGCCACGGGCGGCCGTCCGGTGCGTCCCGACTTCCCCGGCGCGGAGTACGGCATCACCTCGGACGAGGCGTTCCATCTGCCCAAGCTGCCCAAGAGCATCATGATCGTCGGCGGCGGCTATATCGCCGTCGAGTTCGCCGGCATCTTCGCGGGCCTGGGCGTGCAGACGACGCTGCTCTATCGCGGCGCCAATATCCTGCGCGGCTTCGACGACGACGTCCGCTCGCATCTGGCCGACGAACTGGGCAAGCGCGGGATCAAGGTGGTGCTGGGCTGCTCGCACACCGCGATCGAGAAGCAGGAGGATGGCACGCTGCTCAGCACCCTGACCAGCGACCTGACCTTCGAGACCGAGGCGGTGATGTTCGCCACGGGGCGCGAGCCCTACGTCCAGGGCCTGGGCCTGGAGAAGGCCGGCGTGAAGCTGAATGAGCGCGGCGCGATCGCGGTCGACGACTTCTCCAAGACCAATGTCGACAGCATCTGGGCCGTCGGCGACGTCACCGACCGCATCAACCTGACGCCGGTGGCCATTCGCGAGGGGGCGGCCTTCGCCCAGACCGAATTCTACAACAACCCGACCACCTTCGATCACGAGCACGTCGCGTCGGCGGTCTTCTCGCAGCCGCCGGTCGGCGCTGTGGGCCTGAGCGAGGCCGAGGCCCGCCATGCGTTCGGGGCGGTCGACATCTATCGCTCGGTGTTCCGCCCGATGAAGGTCACCTTCTACGGCGGCCAGGAGCGGTGCCTGATCAAGCTGGTGGTCAAGCAGGACGACCAGACGGTGGTGGGCGTCCACATGGTGGGGCCGGACTCGCCCGAGATCATCCAGATGGCCGCCATCGCCGTGAAGATGGGCGTGACCAAGGCCCAATGGGACTCGACCTGCGCGGTCCACCCGACCCTGGCCGAGGAACTGGTGACGATGCGTGAGAAGTACGTCCCGGTCGAAGTCGGCGGGGTTGGATGAACCGTTCCGGCGTTCTGACGGGCGTTCCCGAGGAGCGCCGTACGCGTTGGCTGGGTGGTCTCGCCGTCTTCATGATGGTGATGAGCCTGCCGTTCGGCTATCTGGCGCCGAAGGGCTTCGCGCCGCTGGTGTCCCTGGTCGGACTGCTGGCGGTTCCCGGCCTGGCGCGCTCGCGTCCGCCGCTGCTGCCGATGTTCGCCTTGCTGGCGCTGGTGCTCTGGTCGCTGATCAGCCTGAACTGGAGCCCGGCCGCGCCGCATCTGGCCGACCTGCGGCGTGACAAGGACGTCGAGAACTTCACCTCCCTGAAGATGGTCCTGGAGTTGGGGCTGTATGGAACCGCCGTGGCGTCGCTGGGCGCGATGTCGGTCCGCTCGTCGCGGCTTGCGGGGCGGGTGATGGTGGTCTGCATGGTCCTGCTGGCGGCGATCACCTGCCTGGACGCCGTGCTCCAGGCCAAGATCTACATGGCCCTGCACCACGTCTATACGACCGACCCCAAGGAGGCGATCCGCCCCGACCAGGCGATCGTCAAGGTCGCCTCGGGGACCTATCTGCTGGCGCTTCTGTTCTGGCCCTGCGTGCGGCTGCTGGACGCCTGGAAGTTCCGGGGGCGTAACCTCGTCATCACCGCCATCGCCGTGATGACCCTGGTCGGCGCACATCTCAGCAGCGCCGACGCCCCGATCGCGGCCCTGCTGCTGGGCGGCGTGGCCTGGCTGGGCGTGCGGGTCCTGGGCAAGCCGGTGGTTCGGGCCCTGATCCCGGCGGTCTCGGCGCTGTTCATCTTCGCGCCGATGGTCGTGCTGTGGGGCGTGCGCTCGGGCTTCTTCGCCTGGCTGCACGTTCTGGCGCCGCCGTCGTGGGACCATCGCCTGAACATCTGGGCCTTCGCCGCCAACCAGATCGTCGAGCACGCCCTGCGCGGCTGGGGGATCGATGCATCCCGCATGTTCGGCGACGCCATTCCCTTGCACACGCACAACGCCGCCCTGCAGTTGTGGCTGGAGCTGGGTTCGATCGGCGCGGCCTTGGCGGGGGCGTTCTTCGCCTGGATCCTGTACCGCATCGCGGGCTGGACCGCCGTCGACCGCCGCGACGGGGCGATGGCGACCGGCAGCCTGGTCGCCTATCTCGTGATCGGCGGCCTGAGTTTCGGGGTCTGGCAGGAGTGGTGGATCGCCTTGGGCGCAATCGCGGTCATCGGTTGTGGGATCGCGCAAAAATCCAGCGCCGGGCGCCGTTAGCGCGACAACGACTTTCCCGTCCGGGTGGATCGGCGGTGTTCGGCCGCATGATTTTGCCTTTTTATTCCATTCGCGGTATCTACGCCGCCCTTTCAGTTATCGAGCCTGTCATGACCGCCCGCTGGACCCCCGCGACCTGGAGAGCCAAACCCGCCAAGCACATGCCCACGGATTATCCGGACATGGGCGCTGTGGACCGGGTCGAGCAGACGCTTCGCCAGATGCCGCCGCTGGTGTTCGCCGGCGAGGCGCGCCGCCTGAAGAGCCTGCTCGGCGACGTGGCCGAAGGGCGCGCCTTTTTGCTGCAGGGCGGCGACTGCGCCGAGAGCTTCAAGGAATTCCACGCGGACAACATCCGCGACACCTTCCGCCTGATCCTGCAGATGGCGGTGGTGCTGACCTTCGCCGGCGGCAAGCCGGTGGTGAAGGTGGGCCGCATCGCCGGCCAGTTCGCCAAGCCGCGCTCGGAGCCGGTCGAGACGATCGACGGCGCGACCCTGCCGTCGTACCGCGGCGACATCATCAACGGCATGGACTTCAACGAGGCCGAGCGCGTCCCCGATCCGGACCGTCTGCTGAAGGCCTATGGCCAGTCGGCCGCGACCCTGAACCTGCTGCGCGCCTTCGCCAGCGGCGGCTATGCCGACCTCTACAACATCCACCGCTGGACGCTGGGCTTCGTGGGCGACAGCCCGCAGGGCGCGCGCTACCGCGAGCTGTCGGAGAAGATCTCCGAGGCCCTGACCTTCATGTCGGCCGTCGGCGTCACGCCCGACACTCAGCCCGACCTGAAGCGCGTGGAGTTCTTCACCAGCCACGAGGCCCTGCTGCTGGGCTTCGAGGAAGCCATGACCCGCGTCGATAGCACCTCGGGCGACTGGTACGACACCAGCGCCCACCTGCTGTGGATCGGCGAGCGCACCCGCCAGCTGGACGGCGCGCACATCGAGTTCATGAAGGGCGTGAAGAACCCGATCGGCCTGAAGTGCGGCCCGACGATGGAGGGCGACGACCTCCTGCGCCTGATCGACGTGCTGAACCCCAACAACGAGCCGGGCCGCCTGACCCTGTACGGCCGCTTCGGCTCGGACAAGATCGCCGACCGCCTGCCGCGCCTGATGAAGGCGACCAAGGCCGCCGGGCGATCGGTGGTCTGGGCCACCGACCCGATGCACGGCAACACGCTGAAGGCCTCGACCGGCTACAAGACCCGTCCGTTCGACCGCATCCTCGGTGAAGTGAAGAGCTTCGTGGAGATCGCCCAGGCCGAGGGCGTGCATCCGGGCGGGGTCCACCTGGAGATGACCGGCCAGAACGTCACCGAATGCCTGGGCGGCGCCCGCGCGGTCTCGGAGACGGATCTCGCCGACCGCTACCACACGCATTGCGACCCGCGCCTGAACGGCGAGCAGGCGCTGGAACTGGCTTTCCTGGTGGCCGAGAAGCTGAAGGCCGCCCGCGACGACCAGCGTCGTCTCGCCGCCGGCTGAGTTCGTCGCATGAAGAACGGCGCTATCTGGCGTCGTTCTTCGCCGCCGTATAGCGTCCTCCCTCGGGAGGAAGCGCATGGACGACAAGGCCATGGAGCGCCGCGCGCTCGTGGGACTGCTCGCTGCGATCGCCGCCGCGCCCGGAAGCGTCGCGGGGGCGCAGGACGCCACGCAGGCCGATCCTCTGAAATATCTCGACACCGCGCAGCGGTTGACCGTGAAGGCCCATGTCAACGGTGCGGGCCCCTTCGATTTCCTCGTCGACACCGGCGCCAGCAGTTCGGTGATCGCCGCCGAACTCGCCGACCAATTGGCCTTGCCCAGGGGCGGGGCCTACACGATGCACGGCATCGCCGGCGCGCAGACGGTTAGCACGGTGCGCGTCAACACCCTGACCGTCGGCAAGCGCTCCCGGGCCAACATGACCATTTCGCTTCTCCCGCGCGACGTGCTGCGCGTCGACGGCGTTCTGGGCTTGGAGTGGCTGGGGCAAGCCAGCCTGTTGCTGGACTTCAGGCGGCGACGCATGACGGTGGGTGAGGCCTTGCCGATACCTGACCAGGCCACGGTCGTCGTCGGCGCCCGCATGCAGAAGAGCGGCCTGACCCTGATCGACGCCTCCATCCCCGGTCGGCGGATCGTCGCCTTCGTCGACAGCGGCTCGACCACGACGGTCGGCAATCTGGCCTTCTTCGAGGAGGCGGTGGCCAGGCGCGCGATCATCGGCGCGGTGACGGACACCGAGCTGCGCAGCGTGACCGGTCAGACGCTGCAGGGGCGGTCTATCACCTTGAGCAGGCTCGCCCTCGGCAAGTTGATCCTGGGCCGCGTGCCGATGGTGATCGGTCCGATCCACACGTTCGATTTCTGGGGAATGCACGCCGAGCCGGCCGTGCTGATCGGGTCGGACATCCTTCGGAATTTCGAGACCGTCGCCCTGGACGTCAAGGGCGGCGAGGTCCGTTTCAAGATTTCCGGACCCTATTCCAACGGCGCCATCTGATCGAACGCCGATAGGCGCCGCATTGCGGCACGCACCGGCTTGACCGGCCGCGCGGCGCTCTCCAATGGTTGTTCGAAGGGAGAGCCATACATGCGTTTGCGTCAGAAGATCCGGCGGGAGATCAAGTTCCTGAAGGGACTGTCCCGGACGCTCAAGCGCGTGAAGTCGATCGCTCCCGACAGCAACAACCTGATCTGCGACGACCTCGAGGCTGCGGTCGACAAGTGGCGTGAGCGCCAGGCCATCACCTTTGAAGGCAAGACGGTCACCTACGCCGAGCTGGACGCCATCGCCAACCGCTACGCCCACTGGGCCAAGGGGCAGGGGCTGACGCGCGGTCAGACCGTGGCGCTGTTCATGCCCAACCGCCTGGAATACATGGCCATCTGGTACGGCCTGACCAAGGTCGGCGTGGCCACGGCCCTGATCAACAACCAACTGACCGGCGCGGCTCTGGCGCACTGCCTGAATATCTCCCAGGCCATGCACTGCATCGTCGACCCCGAGACCTCACCCTGTTTCGAGGACGTGAAGGGTCAGCTTGACCGCCACATGCACCAATGGGTGCTGGGCCCCGCCCACGGCGAGCAGCGCGACCTGGTCAAGGCGCTGAAGAGCTGCAGCCAGCTGCGTCCCGACCGCGAGACCGCGCGCGATGGCATCACCGCCAAGGACACCGCGCTCTACATCTTCACCAGCGGCACGACGGGCCTGCCGAAGGCCGCGCGCATTACCCACATGCGGGCCCAGCTGTACATGCGCGGCTTCGCCGGCTCGACCGGCGCCAACCAGAACGACCGCATCTATGTGACCCTGCCGCTGTATCACGCCACCGGCGGCCTCTGCGCCCTGGGCGCGGGCTTGCTGAACGGCGGCTCGGTCGTGCTGCGCAAGAAGTTCTCGGCCACGCATTTCTGGCCGGACGTCGTGAACGAGAACTGCACGATGTTCGTCTATATCGGCGAGCTGTGCCGCTATCTCGCCAACCAGCCCGAGCACGAGCTGGAGCGCGCCCACAAGCTGCGCATGATCTTCGGCAACGGCCTGCGTCCCGACGTTTGGAACGAGATGCTGGACCGCTTCAAGGTGGGCGAGGTCCTGGAGTTCTACGGCGCCACCGAAGGCAACGTGTCGCTGTTCAATTTCGACGGCCGCCGCGGCGCTATCGGTCGGATTCCGGGCTATCTGAAGAAGAAGTTCAACATCCGGATCGTGAAGTTCGACGTCGAGAGCGAGACGCCGGTGCGCGCCGCCAGCGGTTGCTGCATCGAGGTCGCGCCCGGCGAGGTCGGCGAGTGCATCGGCCACATCGGCAGCGACGCCCGCTCGAACTACACCGGCTATGCCGACAAGGCCGCCACCGAAAAGAAGGTCCTGCACGACGTCTTCACCAAGGGTGACGCCTGGTTCCGGACCGGCGACCTGATGAAGGTGGACGGCGACGGCTACATTTATTTCGTCGACCGCATCGGCGACACCTTCCGCTGGAAGGGCGAGAACGTCGCCACCAGCGAGGTGTCCGAGCGCATCGCCGGCTTCGAGGGTGTGCAGGAAGTCAATGTTTACGGCGTCAAGGTCGGCGACCTGGATGGCAAGGCGGGCATGGCCGCGCTGGTCACCGAGGGCGACTTCGACATGGCTGCCTTCGGCAAGCACGTCGACGAACAGCTGCCCAGCTACGCCCGGCCGCTGTTCGTGCGCCTGCAGAAGGCCATCGAGACCACGGGCACTTTCAAGTACCGCAAGATCGACCTGGTCAATGACGGCTTCGACCCGACCAAGACCAAGGATCCGCTGTACTTCCGCGATCCGGCCAAGGGCTATGTGAAGATCACCAAGGCCGTGCACGCCAAGATCGAGAGCGGCGGGTTCAAGCTCTAGGGGCGCCGGTGTGCGTCCAGCCGGCTCGCGCGTTCGTAGCTCTCGACGACGAGAGCACGGAGCGCGCGGCATGGCGGAGACAGGCGTGACACGGCGGGCAGGATTGACGGCCCTGGCGGCCGCCATGACCTCGGCCTGTTCGCCGCTGTCGGTGTTCGCCACCCTGACGCCCAAGGACGCCGCGCGGGTCGAGGGGCGCAACTGGCGCTATGCTCAAGGGCCGCGCGGCGGCGTTGACGTCTATGCGCCGCCGATCGCCCACGGCCGCGCGCCGGTCGCGGTGTTCTTCTACGGCGGATCCTGGGACAGCGGCCGGCGACAGGATTACGGCTGGGCGGCGCGGGCCCTGGCCGCTCAAGGGTTCCTGACCCTCGTGCCGGACTATCGGCTGTACCCGCAGGTGCGCTTTCCAGGCTTCCTGGAGGACTGCGCCCAAGCCGTGCGCTGGGCCGTCGATCATGCCGCTGAACTGGGCGGCGATCCCGACCGCATCGTGCTGGTGGGTCATTCGGCCGGCGCCTACAATGCCGCCATGCTGGCGCTGGACCCGCGCTATCTGAAGGCCGCTGGCGTGGAGTCCAAGCGGATCAGGGCCTTCGCCGGGCTGTCAGGGCCCTATGCCTTTCTGCCGCTGGACGGGCCGATCACGCGCCAGACGTTCGGCGAGGCCGCCGACCTGCAGGCGACCCAGCCTACCACCTTCGCCCGCGCCGATGCTCCACCGGCCTTTCTGGCCACGGGCGACAAGGACACCACCGTGTATCCGCGCAACACCCGCAAGCTGGCCGCCGCCCTGCGCGAGAAGGGCGCCAGGGTCGAGGAGCGCCACTATGCCGGCGTCGACCATGCCGGCACGGTGCTGGCCCTGTCCCGACCCTTCCGGGGAAAGGCGCCGCTGCTGGCCGAGATGACGACATTTCTGAAGGCGGCCGTCGCGCCCTAGGGCGCTCCGCACGGCTTGCCGTCCAGCTTGCGCTGATAGGCTTCGGCCAGGCTCAGATACGGCGGCAGGAAGGTGTGCAGCGCCACCGTCTTGCCGTCGGTCGTCATGCCGCTGACCCCGGCCCGCAGCTCGAAGTGCAGGTGGATGGTCGTCGGCGTGCCGCCGAAGTCGTTGGACACCTTGCCCAGCTTCTGGCCGATCACCACCTGGTCGCCTTCCTTCACTGCCAGGGTCGACATCTGCATGTGCAGATAGCGGTAGGTGTAGTGTGGCGCGGCCTTGGCCACGAGGGTGACGGTGTAGGTCCCGATGTCGGTGATCGTGCCAGCTTCGGTGGCCACGGCCCAGTGCTCGTTCTTCTTGCAGCTGGCCGGGCGGATGTCCTGGCCCTGGTGGCCCGTGCCGGACCCCGCGCACAACGGGTTCGCGCGCGAGCGGGCCTCGCAGAAGGTATCATGCCAGGGCAGGGTGTAGTTCAGGCTGTCGCACTGGCTGGGCTTGCCGGGCGGACCCATGCCGCCGCCGGGGCCGTAGACCTGCGAGTTTGGAAAGCCCGCCTCGGCCAGCGGCCAGCACATCTTGGGCGACCAGACCGTCCGGTCCAGATAGCCCGGGCCCTGGCCGGCCGGGATCGCCCCGGCCGGCGCATGGTCGAACGTGGCCGGCGAGGGCGCGGGCGGTTCGGCCGGCTGCGGCGCGGGATCGGGGCTGGGCGGCACCGGCTCGCTGGACGGCTGCTCGGCTCCACCATCGGCGGGCGCGTCGTCAGCCTTGGGCGGACCGGGCTCGGGCGAGGGCGGCTTGGGCGTTTCGACGCCACCGGTCGCCGGGGTCTTGGTGGTGTCGTCGCAGGCGGCCAGCGGCGCCGCCAGCGCCAGGAGGGCGCTCAGCAGAAGCGGGGAGATCCGCATGATCAACCTCCCAGCCCGGCGGCCTGACGGGCGGCCTTGCCCATCACCACCGCCGTGGTCTTGCCGACCAGGCCCAGCACGTAGTTGTCGTCGACGCAGCGCGGATCGCTGGGCGCGTCGCAGCGGATCTCCACGGTGTAGAGCACCCCGAAGCGCACGAAGCTGGCCAGCTGGCCGTCGACTGTGCGCTGGAGGGTCAGCTGCTCGGGCCCGCTGTCGACCTTCAACGGCCTGGTGGCGGGCAGGGGCACGGTGGTCGTGGTCCCGCTCAGCGACACCCCGGCGCCGGCCGTGTCGGCGGTGATCGTGTAGTAGTCGCCGAAGCTGTAGATCCGCGCATTGCCGGCCAGCTTGGCGTCCCGGGGCAGCAGGATCGGCACGGCGGTGATGTCGACCTGGTCGCGGTTCAGGTTGGTCGCCAGGCTCTCGCCGACATTGGCCGACTGCCGCAGGCCGCCGACCGCCGCCTGCCAGTCCACCCGGCTGCGGGGCGCGGCGACCAGGCTGGCCAGCCCGGCAGTCGGTCGAGCGCCAGGGATTGGAGCGCCGGCAGCGTTCCGCGTCTGCGCCTTGCCTGTCGATATCCAGGCCGTTCCCACGGCCATCGTGACGGCGACGGCCCCCGCCGTCGCCCACCACTTTCCATAACGCATGGCTTCCCCCACCGAACCGCGTTCGGCCAACCCTAGCGTGGAATGGCAGCGTTGTTAACCTTTGCCTTGGGCCCGCCGATGCTGCACTGCGATTGAACCCGTTCGGCTTCGTGTTATAGGACGGGACCTGATCGACGGGCCTTGTGTGTGGCGGCCCGGAAGTCTCCAACACATTCAAAGGGATGGATATCCCAGCCATGCTGCTGACCATGCTGAAGGCCAAGCTGCACCGCGCGACGGTGACCCAGGCCGATCTCGACTATGAAGGCTCGATCGCTATCGACCGCGACCTGCTGGACGCCTCGGGCATCCTGCCCAACGAGCAGGTCGACGTGCTCAACATCACCAACGGCGCGCGCTTCACCACCTACGCCATCGAGGCCCCGCGCGGCTCGAAGGTGATCGGCGTCAACGGCGCCGCCGCCCGCCTGGTGCAGAAGAACGATCTCGTCATCGTCGTCACCTACTGCCAGATGGCCGCGGAGGAGGCGCGGAACTACGCGCCGACCGTCGTGCTGCTGGAAGAGGGCAACCACATCAAGAAGGCGGCCTGATGCGCCGCCTGGCGATCGCGATCCTGGCTGTAGCAAGCCTGTCGGCCTGTTCGGGCAAGCTGCCCGAGGGCGTCGACGAGGCCATCCTGACCCAGGCGGTCGGCAAGTCGATCGGCTCGCCCTCGACCTGCGTGGTGATCGCCGACGCCAGCGGCAAGCTGGTCTGGCGCGGCGGTGGCTATGTCACCTGCTCGCGCAACCTGCCGGACTGCGAAGGCGGCGAGACCACGGCCGAGACCCTGCTGAAGGCCAGCCTGGGCAAGCCGGCGCGCTTCATCAGCTGTCCCAGCCCGGCGGCGGCCGCCAACACCGTCGGCTGGGCCCTGGGCCCGGTGCCGAGCGGCGCGGGCAAGCCGCCGCGCGGCCTGACCTATGTCGCGGTCATGGAGGGCGATCGCGCCCTGCCGGGGCTGGAGATCAAGGACCGGGTCGAGCGGGCCTTCAAGAAGGCCGGCTTCTGAGTTTGAAACCTCGCCCTTCGACGGGCTCAGGGTGAGGTTTCATTGTTACCGCTGCGAGAAGTGGCCCTCACCCTGAGCTTGTCCCCCGGGTCCGACCAAAGGTCGGCCCGAGGATAAACTCCAGGCGAGGGCGGCTCCTAGGCGCTTACTTCGTGACTTCGTAGACCGCGCTGACGTCGATGCGGACCTTCAGTTCGCCGCCGGCGACGCTGGTCGAGTCGGCCATCTCGCGCTTGGCGGCGAAGGCCATCATCGGCACGGGCGGCGAGGGCGGGGTGTAGCCGCCGCCTTCGCTCAGATTGACCAGGCGCACGGTCTTGTAGCCGGTGGCCCGGCCGTAGAGCTCGGCCTTGGCCTGCAGGGCCTTCACGGCTTCCAGGCGGGCGGCGTCCTCGGCGACCTGCGGGTTGGCCAGGCCGAAGCTGATGCCGTTGACCGTATTGGCGCCGGCGCCGACCGTGGCGTCCACCGTCGCGCCCAGCTTGGCCAGGTCGCGGACCGTGATCGTCACCTGGTTCGAGGCCTGGTAGCCGGTCAGCTTGGGCGGCTGGTTCTGCTCGTAGGCGTACTGGGCGTTCAGGTTCAGGTTCGAGGTCTGGATGTCGCGCTCGGCGATCCCGGCCTTCTTCAGAGCGGCCATCACCTGGTTCATGCGCGCGCCATTGGCCTTCAGGGCGTCGGCGGCGGTCGGGGCGTCGGTCTGGACGCCCAGGGTGATGGTGGCCATGTCTGGCGCGACGCGAGTCTCGCCATAGGCCGACAGGCTGAAGGTCGTGGCCTTGAACGCGGCGTCGGTTCCCGTCTGGGCCATGGCCGGCGCGGCCGCGCCCAGCAGCAGCGCGCCGCCGACGAGGGCGGCCAGGGCGGTCGATTGGGCGAAGACAGGCAGGCGGCGAGCGGTGTTGGTCATCGTTCTTTCTCCAGGGCGGGCCGGCGCATGAAAGCGTCGCCGAACCGCTATGGTTCCTTGGTGACAGCCCCAACCTGAACCGGAGCTTTAAGCCGCGTTCGGCTCATGTTATTCGCCGCATCTCGCGTACGCTCACACGTTCCGCGCGGGCCTGTAGCTCAATGGTTAGAGCCGACCGCTCATAACGGTCTGGTTGGGGGTTCGAGTCCCTCCAGGCCTACTCAACCTAAAATTGTCTAATAAAATCAATAAGTTAGACTTTTGGGGCGACTACCACATCCAACACATCAAGCTTTTGAAATCGCACGGGAAGCCGCGATTCCGTGGAAATTCTCTGGGACATGTGTGTTGGTACATTTGTTGGTATCGGAGCCTGAGAGGGCTCGGTACCAACAAATTTGCAAAAAGCGGATTCCGATCAAAGGCTTATGGAGAAAGGGTTCGCCGCCTCAATGTGGTAGCTCCGCGGGAGTGGGTTCGAGTCCCGCCCCCGGAAGCGAACGCTGCGGCGGGCTTCGGTCAAGCGCCAGCCTTACGAGGCGGCGCTATCTTTTACGATATCTGCCAAGCGCACCCACTTGTCGGAATTTCGAAGTTCGCCGCGGTTCATGCCGAATACCCTCCAATCTTGGTCGGGTAAAAATTCGGGACGCTTGTTTACGTACTCCCATCCCCAATCACTATCGTGGATCGTGTCGCCGATGAGGTCGACAATGTTGGCGTAAACCTGGACTGTGACTATTCGGCTTGCGCTACCTAAAAAGCGCCAGATGGCATTTTCCATTTCGGAGAATATCGTTTGATCTTTCACCCATGCATGAGGAATTTTCAGGAAAATTGCGCAAGGGTAGCCCTTTGGAAGATTCCTTTTGCGTGCCTCTTCCAATGAATTGCGAACACTATTTGTGCTAAATTCCTTTTCCTCGAATTTACACTTTGTGTCGGTGCATACCTCTGAGTTGTTCGGCAGCGTAATTAGAATATCAAAGTCGGAGCCCTTCGTCCCGGAAGGCCAAATGAAGCGGAAAGGCAGCCCTCTGCGAAGAAGGAGTTTTCCAACTCCAAGTTCGGCCACGGCAGATTCAATTTGCCCGCAGACGAGTTGGTCAAGTGGAGCTTCGACGCCTTGGATCGGGAGCAGGTTTAGTACCGTTTCCGCTAAATCGCGCACCCTGTGCATGACAAGCGCATTGCCATATTCGTCACCTAAGTGCCGGGCCAAATAGCCGTTTGTTGGTTCGCTGAGGACCTGCTTCTCCAGCCATTCTCTACCAAAGCAAGCGTCGAGAATAATCAGAGCCAAGCCATACGCCCTTCCGCCGATATCGGAGGGGCTTCCTGGGATTGATTTTGCGATTTCGCGCAGTTTGTCGACTTTGAAGAGTGGGCGGACATACGCATTGGCGCTTCTCATGCCAGCACGCCGTTTGTGGCGCGCAGGCTCAGTATGAGGCGCTTCCGCTGGTCCTCAGGAATGTGCGGATTGTGGTCCCAAGGCACGCAAGCGCCCCTTACACCGCCGGATAGGCATCCCCGATAGTCGTTGGGGCCTAGGAAGGCGTGCATGAAGAGGCCGTTCCTGAAGCGGTCCTTGTAGGGGCTGCCCTGCATCAGCTCCTCGATCTTCCAGTGCAGGGTCTTGACCGTCACATGGCTGTCGGTGCGGATCTCCCACTGGCCGGCGAAGGTGTCCTCCAACGGGATGCGGTGCGGTGGGTGAGCTCTCTATTCGTGTATTCGGTCTACAAACTTCTCATAGTTGTATATCTTGGCCGTGCTCTCGTAAACCGGGAAGGCGATGGCCGCTGTGTGACGCCGCTTGAATTTGTGTGAAGCGCAAAGTCGCGTTGCCTCTTGGAATTTGCACCAATCGCAAAAATTAACCTGCGTCAGACTCGGACGTATGTGCTGCCGCGACCGATCGACTCACGCGAAGGAGGCGTGCAAAGTAGGGGTGTTGAAGGCGGAGGTTGTCGTGTTCGCGGTGACGCGTTTCTGCGTGCAGGCCTTCGGGCGGCGGGGCGGGGCCCTGATGCCGACCGAGGTTCGGGAGTGCTATTTGGAGGAGGAGGCGCGGCGCGAAATGGAGGTCCTGGCCCGGCGCTCGTCGGGCGTGGCGCTGTACCGCGTGCGCGGCGAGCCGCTGTCGGGCCTCTGGGGAAAACCGCGGCTGATCGAGCGCCAGGGCGAGATCCTGGCGCTGGATTGAACGGGGATTATCCCACCTTCTTAAGGGTTTGCCCGATCTCGACCAGTTGCAGCCGCTGAACCGGCTGGAGCTGGTCCCAGATCGACCAGATCGCTTCGGACGCCGCCGGATCGCGCATGATCAGGTCGGCCGGCTCGCAGCGATAGATGGTGGCCAGGGCCTCCAGAACGTCCTGGGAATAGCCGGTCTCGCCGCGCTCGACGCGCGAGAGCTGGGCCACCGAATACGGATAGCCGACCTCGAGCTCCAGGCGCTCGACCGCCTGTTCCAGGTTCATGTCGCGATGCTTGCGCCAGGCGCGGATGAAGGTCTTGCCGCGTCGCTGCGCCTTGGCCTGCCGGTCGGGTGTCATGCAAATCCCACGGGGGAGCGAAAGGGGGAATGTCCAGCCATTAAACACAAAATTTGCTTGCCATGCAAATTTGTATTTGGTACAAATTGGATATTCCGAGAACTCCGCCCTGGCGACGCGAGCCGGGCGGGATCTCCACCCGCCATTCCCATCCATCGGCTCAGCCGCAGGAAGCTCCCATGATTCCGATCCACGCGACCGGTCCGGCCGGTCATGCGCCCATGCACGTCTATACGGCCCGCCGCACCGAGGCCGACCGCCGGCCGCCGCGCGCCGTTCTCACCGCGCTGCTGATGGGCGATCCGCGCCCCGATCGCTATGCCCTGTCCGAGGCGATCCGCACCCGGCTGTTCGGCGTGCTGCCGGACGAGCCCGTCGTTCCGGCCAAGGCGCTGGCAGTGTTGGAGGCGCTGGCCGACGGCCCGCTGACCCTGGCGGACCTGGCCGACGAGATGGCCGTCAGCCTGTCGGCCGGCAGCGACCGCGCCCAGACCGCGCGCCTGCTGGGCTTGGTGGAACGCCTGGGCGGCCGTCCGTGCCGCATCAGCCTGACGGCCGCCGGCCGCGCCGTCCTGGAGGAGCAGGGCGGGTGAGCGGCCTGCAGGACGAGGTCGCCGAGGGCGCCATCGACCGCGCCGTCCAGACCTGCGGACCGCGCAAGCCGATGCTGTGCGCCATCATCCGCGCCGTCGGCCGGATGCTGGCCGAAAGCGAAGGCCATGACTTCGTCGCCCAGGTCTGCGCCGGCGAGGCCCGCCGCCACGCCCTGGCCCAGAACCGACGCGGCGTCCGCTTCGGGCGCTGAGCACGACATTCGAATTCGCAAGAGAAGGGGACACCTCATCACCGTCCAAGTCATCCGTCCCGAGGGGCTGACCTCGACCGAGCTGGCCGACCTGGCCCGCGCCGATCGGGCCGCCGCCTTGGCGATCAGCCCGGCGGCCCGTCAGGCCGCGCGCGAGACCGTGCTGCGCATCGCCGGCGCCCAGTTGGCGCGCACGGAGGAATCCGAGATCGCCGCCGGCCTGGTCGAGACCGTGGCCCTGGCCCGCGCGCGCGGCGAGGCCGTCGAGACCGACGCCGGTCCACTGCGGATCTCCAGCCGTGACGGCTTGCGCAGCCTGCGCCAGGGCGGCCACCTCACCGACGCCCACTATGCCGTCGGCCTGCTGTATCGCGCGGGTTTCGAGGCGCGCGGCCGCGACCTGCGCGCCGCCAGCCTGGAGCCGGGTCATGGTGGAGGCCACGACAACGACCGCTTCGTCGCCGCCCGTCTGCGGCGCGCCCGCATGCTGGACTTCGTGGCCCGCGCCGACCGCGCCGTGGCCATCGCCCTCGCCGACAAGCCCATGGCCTTGCGCCTGCTGCGCGCGGTGGCGGGGGAGGGGACCAGCCTGTCGGTCTGGGGCGCGGGCCGCGCCTTCACGCGTAATCGTCAAGTCTTGGTCGAAGCTCTGGACCTGATCGTCGCTCAGGCCAAGCAGATCGCCCGCGACCGCAAAAACAAGAACATTTAGCGAACGAATAGATTGACCGTCGGGAAGGTAGATGGTCTAATCTGATCATTCTCGGAGATGTGTCCCTGGCGACGCTTTCGACCTCCGAGATCTGAAATCCACGCCTTCGATTTCTTTCGGATCCCGCGCTCGACTGACAACAGCGGGACCGGATCGCTGGTGATCCCGCGCTTTCACCGAGCGCGGGGTCGTTGTCTCGCCTGTTCATCCAGGGACCTCCCACATGACCCTCGCCCCCGCCGCCGGGAGCCGCATGGCTCCCGCGACCCGTCCGCTCGTCGCCGTTCGGGCTGACCGCCGATGAGCGTGCTGAAGATCCGCGCGGCGCTGGAGACGGCGTTGGCCGCGATGAGCCCGGCCCTGGCCACGGCCTGGGAGAACACCGCCTACACGCCGACGGCCGGAACGCCGTACCAGCGCGTGTCGATGACCTTCGCCGAGCCGGTCAACACAGAGTACGGCAAGAGCTTCCAGCAGGGCGGTCTGTTCGTCGTCTCGCTGTACTGGCCGCAGGGCGCGGGCATGGCCGACATCGCCGCCCGCATCGAGCTGCTGCGCGCGACCTTCGCTCGCGGCGCGGCCTTCACCTCGGACGGCCTGACCACTCAGGTCGCCCGCACCCCTCTCATCCTGGCCGCGATCCTGGAGGGCGACCGCTACGTCGTGCCCGTCCAGGTCCCGTTCCTGGCCACGATCACCAGCTGACGGCGGCCTCCGCCCGAAGAGACGAGCCCTGGGCCTCGTCTGAGCTCCACCCCTCCCGATAACTTCAAGGAGAAGATCCCCATGGCAGTCGCCCAGGGCATCAACAAGAAGACCGTCTACAAGAAGCAGGCCGGCCTTGGCGCCGCCGCCACCGGTACGGGCGGTCAGGTCGTGCGCCGCACCAGCTCGGTGTTCCAAGCCCCGCCGGACACCTTCGAAAGCAACGAGATCGTATCGCACCAGCAGTCGACGGGCGTCGGCCTGGGCGTGGTCAAGCCGGCCGGCAAGATCGACGGCCTGCTGTCGCCGGGCACCTATGCGGCCCTGCTGGGCTCGCTGCTGCGCAAGGACATGACGGCCGGCGTCTCGGCCGCGGCCGCCACCATCTCGGTCGCCGCCTCGGGCCAGAACTGGACCCTGACCCGCGCCGCCGGCTCGTACCTGACCGACGGCTTCAAGATCGGCGACGTCGTCCGCCTGACCGTCGGCGGCTTCAACGCCCTGAACACCCAGAAGAACCTGCTGATCATCGCCCTGACGACCACCATCGCCACGGTGAAGGTGATCAACGGCACGGCCATGTTCGCCGAGAGCGGCATCACCGGCGCCACCCTGGCCGTGACCGGCAAGAAGTCGCTGGTCCCGCTGAGCGCCCACACCAACGACTACTACACCTTCGAGGAGTGGTATCCGGACCTGGTCCGCTCGGAAATCTACAACGACCAGCAGGTCGGCCAGGCCGCGCTGAACCTGCCGGCCACCGGCAACGCCACGATCAGCCTGGACACCGTGGGCCGCACGCGCACCCTGGGCGCCGCCCAGGTGCTGACCTCGCCCAACGCCGAGACGGTCACCGACATCCTGACGGCCGTGAACGGCGTGATCCTGGTCAACGGCGCGCCCGTGGCCAACGTCACCGGCGCCCAGGTGACCATCAACGGCAACGCCGCCCACAGCGACGCCGTGGTGGGCTCGAACGTGGTCGACGATATCCAGCGCGGCCGCCTGGCCGTGTCGGGCTCGTTCACCGCCAAGTTCGACAGCGTGACCCTGCAGACCGTCTTCGAAGGCCGCTCGACCACCTCGCTGGTGCTGGCGGTGACCGAGGACGCCACGGCCAACGCCGACTTCGTCGTCATCAACCTGCCGATGATCAAGCTGACCGGCGACACCCCCGACGACGGCGAGAAGGCGGTGATCCGGACCTATCCGTTCACGGCCCAGATCAACAGCGCCGGCGGTACGGGCCTGGCCACCGACCAGACCATCATCGCCATCCAGGACAGCGCCGCCTAACCGGCGCGGTCCTTTCTCCCTCCCTCTGAAGTTCCCCTCAACTCAACGGCCGGGTCGCGCCCGGCCGTCCTTTTCCCAAGGACAGACCATGACCAAGTTCTCGACCGAAACCCTGTTCGACCTCACCGACCTGGACGCCGTCGCCGCCGGCGACACCCCGTTCGAGGTTGAATATGTCCGTGCCGACGGCTCCGGCTCCGGCGTCTTCCTGCTGGTGCTGGGCGGCCAGTCCGAGAAGGTCCAGGCCGAGGTCAACCGCCTCGTCAACGACCGTCGCAAGCGCCAGGCCGTGGCCGCGGCCATGACCGGCCGGGCCAATCCCGAGAAGGCCGACTTCACGCCGATCGAGGATGACATCGCCTTCGGCCACCGGCTGACCGCCGTCCGGCTGGTCGGCTGGCGCGGCATCAAGCAGGAGTGGTCGGCCGAGAACGCCTTCCGCCTGGTCAGCCGCAATTCCGAGATCGCCGAGCAGGTCACCACGGCCTCGAACAACCTCGGAAATTTTATGCCGGGCAAGTCCGCGGCCTGATCGCCTACGGCCGCGAGCAGTTCGAGCTCGCCGGCCGGCAGGATGACGGCGAGCCGCTGCGGACGCATCTGGAGAGCCTGGCCCGCCAGGGGGATCCGGAAGCGACCTGGCGGCTCGCCAACCCGCCGCCGCTGTCGTCGCACGTGGCCCACCTGTGGGGCTGGTACGCCGACCTCTGCCAGACCCGCCAGAGCGGCGGCTTTGGCCCCTCGCGCCTCTCGCGCCTGGAGATCCAGGCCTGGGAACGCGACGAGGGCGTGCGGCTGGAGCCGTGGGAACGCCGGGCCCTGATCGCCCTGGACGCCGAACACCTTCTGACGATGACGGCCCCCGCCAAGGGCGGCTGACCACCACCGGGCTGCGCCTTCGCGAGGAGGCGCGGCCCGAACTTTTTGGGAGAGCCGTTGTGGCTGACAAGGATCTGGATGAACTGGCGAAGGCTGCCACGAAGGCCGCCTTCGCCACGGCCGCGCTCACCGCCGCGCAGTTGGCGATGAAGAAGGTCACGGATCGGGCGGCGTCCACGATCGGCGCCTTCGATAAGCAGGTGGCCAAGGCGGCCAGCGACGTTGATGATCTCGCCAGTAAGGTCGAGACGTTCAACAAGGAAGCCGCCAAGGCCGCCGACAACGCTCGGCAAATGGCGGATATGTTTGGCGGCCTGCTGGACAAGCTCGCGCCGCTCAGCGCTGTCCTGAAAGATGTCGGCGACCGACTGCAAGTCACGGCGGTGTCGATCAGCCAAAGTTCGACGGCGATCAACATCCACAACCAGGCCCTGGTGCAGTTGCAGGCTGCCAGCGTCGACGCGGCCAACGGACAAGGAGCGGTTTCCGAAGCGCTCGGTAAGACCGAGTCCGCAGCCGACAAGAGCTCGGAAAAGCTCAAGAAAGTTCAAGAGACCGCCAAGGAACTCGGCTCGTCGATGATCGACGCCATCACGGCTCTGGCCTCTGGCGAAGAGCCGATGAAGGTGCTGACCGACAAGGGCGGCGAGATGGCCAAGACGATGCTGAAGGCCAAGGTGGACGGGGTTAGCCTCGTCGAGACGTTCAAGTCTCTCGGCCTCGCCACAGGCATCTTGCAGGTCGCTACGACGAGCGCCGCCGCCGCGCAGGACGTGAATGCCGTTTCGGCCGGGGCGGCGACCGCGGCCCTGGAGGCGCAGACGGTGGCCGCGGGCGAACTGGCCGTCGCCGAAAGCGTCGCACTGGCCCCGCTGGGCGTGATCCTGGCGGGGATTGCGGTAGCGGCCGCAGGCGTCGCGGCCGTCTTCGCCGTCGCCGCGCACGACATCGGCGAGAAGGCCGGCGACCTGACCAAGGACATGGGCCTGACGGAAGAGCAGATGGGACGGGTCAAGGATAAGTCCGTCACCATGGGAGATGTCGCCAAGGCCACGTTCGAGGTGTTGGGTGAGCGGTTGAAAGCCGCCTTTGGGCCTGGCCTCAAGGCGATCGGCGACGGGTTCATGTCCGCCTATCATACCGTCACGGACGTCTCGCTGAAGGCGGCGGCTTTCGCCGTCGGTGTATTCGCCGGCGCGGTCCAGGCCATTCGCGTTGCATGGTCGGTGCTGCCGGCGGCGATGGGCGACATCATCATCTCTGGCGTCAACCTCGTGCTCGACGGCGTGGGCAAGATGGTCAACGGCGCCATCGGAATGGCGAATGGCCTGATTGGCACAGTCAACTGGCTGGCCAAGAAGCTGGGCCTGTCGCTGGCGCTTCCTGATCTAGGCCAGATCCAGGTTGCCAAGCTGGCCAACCAGTTCGCCGGCGCGGCCAAATCGGCGGGTAGCGCGATTAGCGCCGCCTTCGGAAATGGTTTCACGGGCGGCTTCGACGGCATCATGAATATCCCGGCGGTGGTTGCCGGACGCGCCGTCAAAATCGCCAAGGAGCGGATTCAGGACGAAGCTGGCAAGATCTCGGCCGCTCCAACGAGCGCCGCCGGCGCGCGAGATATCGAAGCTGGTGTTCGCAAGAGCTCTGAAGCCATGCCGCGTCGCGAAGATCCGGAGCGGTACGAACAGCTCGAAGCATTCAAGCTGCCGGACGTGGAAAAACTGACCACGGTTCCGGAGGTCAATCTCGAGGCTTACAACAAGCAGAGAGAAGCCCTGGCGTCGATCATGGACGCCTATGATCAGATCAACAAGCTTGCCCCGCAGCTTGGCCAAAGCTTCGAGAGCGCCTTCGGGAAATCCGGAAAGGCGTTGTCCGCCTTTGTTGGAAGTTGGTCCAGCTTCGCAAAGAAAATGGCGGATATCCGCGATTCAGAGGTGGTTGATGGGCGCAACTCCAAGGAACTAGACGAGCAGCGCGCGAAGGCGACCGTCGAAGGCTACGCCGATATGGCGGCCGCCGCGAAAGGCTTCTTCGATCAGAACTCAAGCGGGTACGCTGCGCTGCAGGCGGTCGAGAAGGCGTATCGTCTTTGGCAGTTCGCGATGAACGTGAAGGAGATGGCTCAGGAAGCCACCAAGACCACCACCAGCATCGCCAACTCGTTCGCGAGGGCCACGGCCTCGGCCGCAGCTGGCGCCGGTAAGATTTTCGAGACCATGGGCCCGTTCGGCTTTCCAGTCGTGGCCGCGATGATGGCCTTGCTGGCGGGTTTGGGCCTCAAAGGCGGCGGCGGTGGCGGCGGTTCCGTCCCCGGCGCCAACGACATGAAGACCCGTCAGGAGACCCAGGGCTCCGGCTCGGTCCTCGGCGACTCCAAGGCCAAGTCCGAGAGCCTGGAGAAGGCCCTGACCCACGCCCAGGCCTACGAAAACAAGGACCTCGAATACGGCAACGCCATGGTCCGGTCGCTGAAGTCGATCGATGACCAGATCGGCGCCGTGGCCTCGGCCCTGGCCAAGTCGTTCGGGGCCGGCGGCATGCTGAGCACCGAAGGCCTGAACCTGGGCAAGACCGGGACGTCGGCGACTTTGTCGAACCTGGGCTTCTCGAAGTCCACGACCCGGACGCTGCAGGACCAGGGCATCCAGTTCGACGCGGCGACTCTCGGCGACATTGCCGACGGCGGCCTTTCGGGCTCGACCTACCAGCAGATCCTGGAGACGACCAAGAGGAAGGCGCTCTTCATGCCGTCCTCCAGCAAGAGCCGGGTGATCACCCAGACCGGCGCGCTGGACAGCGACTTCGTCGATCAGGTCACCAAGCTGATCGGCTTGCTGGGCAAGGGCGTCACCGACGCGGCCACGGCGCTGAAGGAGACGGGCGTCGAGGAACTGCTGAAGAGCTTCAAGGTCGACCTGGGCAAGCTGTCCTTCAAGGACATGACCGGGACGCAGATCGAGGAGGCGCTGAACGCCATCTTCGGCAAGCTGGGCGACGACATGGCCAAGGCGGCCGTGCCGGCGATCGCGCAGTTCCAGAAGGTGGGCGAGGGGGCTTTCGAGACCCTGGTCCGCGTGGCGCGGCAGTACGAGGTCATCGACACGACCCTGAAGTCGGTCGGCATGACCTTCGGCATGGTCGGGGTCGCTTCGCTGGAGGCGCGGGAGCGGCTGGTCGACCTGGTCGGCGGCCTCGACAACCTGACCGACCAGACCGCGTTCTTCGCCGAGCACTTCCTGAGCGAGGAAGAGCGACTGAAGCCGGTCAAGGACACGGTCAGGGACAAGCTGACCGAGCTGAAGCTGCCGGCCGACATGACGCGGGACGACTTCACGGCCCTGGTCCTCAAGCAGGACGTCTCCACCCAGGCCGGCGCCGAACTCTACGCGGCGCTGATGGCCCTGGCGCCGGCGTTCGACAAGGTGGCGACCGCCGCGGAGGGAACCAAGTCGGCGATCGATGACCGGATGGTTTCGATCCAGGACCGGATCGATGAGATGACCCTGACCTCGGCCCAGCTGACCGAGAAGCAGCGCGCCAAGGAGATGAAGGCGGCCCAGGGGCTGGGCCAGTCCGTCGCGGATCTGCTGCAGAAGCAGTACGACCTGGAGGACGCCCAGACGCGCCAGGCCGCGGCGGCGGAGGCGGCGACGAAGGCCGCTGACGACGCGGCCAGGGCTCAGGAGGCCCACGCGTCCGCGATGCAATCGCTGGGCAACGCCATCGTTGGCGCGATGAAACGCGCCGAGGAACTGGCGGCCAGCCTGAGGTCGCTAGCGGACGAGCTGCTGGGGCAGATGGGCGGCGCCGGGGAGCAACTGAGCTACGGCGTGGCCAAGGCGAACCTGGTGGCGGGCGCCCAGGATGGCGAGAAGCTGGAAGGCTTGATCCGCTCGTTTCTCGACGTCTCGAAGCGGACGTCATCCAGCACGTCGGCCTATCAGGCCGACGTGGCCTGGGCGCGAGGGTTGGCCCTGGCCGAGGCGGACCGGCAGGCGGCGCGACCCGAGGCGCTCGTCAATTTCTGGCACGCCATCAACACCACCGGCTTCGCCACGGGCGGCAGCTTCGAGGTCGGCGGCTCGGGGGCTCCGGACTCCAAGCTGTTCAACCTGGCCCTGTCGCCGGGCGAGATGGTCAACGTCCGCCGCCCGGGCGCGGCCAACGACAACGGCTCCGACGGGCTCGTGGGCGAGATCCGCGCGCTCCGCGAGGAGCTGGCGGAGCTGCGCCGGACCGCCGGCAGCATCGATCGAAACACCAGCAAGATGGAGAGCACCTTGACCAACGTCACCGAAGGCGGCCGCGCCATGCTGACGGAGGCCGCGTCGTGAAGGTGGTCCCACCCCTGACCATCACACCCGCCATGCTGACCAGTGCGACGGTGGCCGAGCCGGACACGGCGCAGGGCGAAGTCGGCTGGAACAGCGCCACCGCCTACGCGGTCGGCGCCAAGGTCGTCCGCACGACCACGCATCGGGTCTATGCCTGCATCCAGGCCAACACCAACCGCGACCCGGCGACGGACGCCCAGACGCTCTACTGGGTGGACGTCGGTCCCAGCAACCGCTGGGCGATGTTCGATCTGCTGCGGAACACGGGCACGATCGCGACATCACCGCTGACGGTGCGGATCACGCCGGGCCTGCGGATCGACTCGATCGCCTTGGTCGGCGTCACGGCCGACACCGCGTCGATCTCGGTCAGCGTCAACGGCTCGGTCGTCTACGCCTATGAAGACGCTCTGCGCAGCCGCCAGACCATCAGCTGGTACGACTATTTCTTCGGGGTCTACGACCAGAAGGAAACCACGGCCGTCTTCGACGTGCCGCCGTACATGAATGGCGAGATCACCATCACCCTGACCCGCGCCAGCGGATCGGTCGCGTGCGGCGGGGTGGTGGTCGGCCAGGCGGTGGACCTGGGGCGGACGATCCACGGCGCCGAGAACGACGCGCTGAACTTTTCCAAGATCGAGCGTGACGACTTCGGCACCGCCGTCCTGCAGCAGCGCCGCACGGTGCCCAAGACCTCGCAGCAGACCCGCATCAAGAAGGCGGCGGTCAATCGCGCCCTTAAGGCCCGCATCGACCTCAACGCCCAGCCGGCCCTGTGGTCGGGCCTGGACGACGCCGCCTCCGGTTACTTCGACCCGCTTCTCATCCTGGGTGTCTACAAGCGGTTCACGATCACGATGGACCAGCCCGACGACGCCCTGATTTCCCTCGAACTTGAAGAGGTTTGACCCGTGCCCGCACAGATCTCGGCGCTCCCCACGCCGCCTACCGCCAACGACCCCACCAACTTCAACAGCCGCGCCGACACCTTCCTGGCCGCGCTACCGGCGTTCGCGACCCAGGCCAACGCGCTGTCGACCGAGCTGAACGCGAACACCACGCAGGTCGCCGCCGATCGTGTCCAGACCGGCTCGGACCGCACCGCCGCGGCCGCCAGCGCCGCTAGCGCCCTCGGCGCTCCGGGGACCAACGGCTCATCGACGACGTCGCTGACCGTCGGGGCGGGGACCAAGACCTTCACGACCCAGGCCGGCAAGGCCTGGGTGGCCGGGCAGGGCTTCTTCCTGGCCAGCTCGGCCTCGCCGGTAAACTGGATGACCGGGATCCTGACGGCCTACAATTCTGGCACCGGCGCGGCGACCGTCGAGGTCGACACCATCGGTGGTTCGGGGACCTTCGCCGCCTGGAACTGCGGCCTGTCGGCGGGGCGGCCCATCCCGGTGGCGACCCAGGCCCAGGCCGAGGCTGGTACGGACGCGGTGTCCTGGATGACCCCGCAACGCACGGCGCAGGCGGCGGTGGTGTTCGGCGTACCGGTCGGCGGGGTGATGCAGTTCGCCGGCAACCCCGGCTCGCGTTGGCTTCCGTGCAGCGGTCTGACTTATCTGAACAGCAGCTATCCTGCTCTTTCCACGATGCTGCCGGCCTATGTGGCGCCGATGACGCTTCGCCAATCGGTCTCGGCGACCGGCAAGATGTGCTTCGGCGCGGGGCTCTTCATTGTCTGGGCTACGGCTTCATCGAGCTGGTATCTCTATACCTCCCCTGATGGCGTGACTTGGACACAGCGGACCAATCCTTTTGGGACAGGTACGCCGGCGACGTGTGTCACCTATGGCAGCGGCCTGTTCGTGGCCGCGGCCAATAACGTTATCTACACGTCGCCCGACGGCATCACTTGGACGGTGCGGACAAGCCCGTTTCCCAGCGGTTGGGTCAGCGCGATCGGCGCGGGTGCGAGCGGGTTCATGCTGGCCGGCTACAACTCGCAAACCGAAGCCTTCAGTTTTGCGTCCTCGTCGAATGGGACCGCCTGGAGCCTGAACGGCACGGAAAATGCGACCCAGGAAGAGATGCGAACCGTCGCCTACAGCGCGTCGCTTTCGCGCTGGGTCTGTCTTGGCGGCACTGTCGGATACTATTCCAACGGAAGCTCAACATGGAACGTTCTTGGCATTACTTATTACGGCGGAGTTCAGGACCTCATCTGGGCGGCGGGGCGGTTCGTGGCGGTGACCGCCAACGGACAGATCATACACTCCGCCGATGGCCTCAGTTTCGGTGCGACAAGCTCGAACCTTGGTCAGGCGCTGTATGCTATCGTGCACGACGGTGTTCGTTTCTACGCCGCCGGCGCTAATGGCGCTCTTGGATACTCGACGGATGGTGTCACCGGGTGGACGGCGATGCCGTCTGGCATAGGTACGTTGACTACGATTACGGGCGTGGCCCGCACCGGTAATACGCCCGGATCGATGACGATCATCGCAGCGGGCCCTCAAGGGGTGCGCTCGGGTCTGGACACCTCCAGCACTCAGTTCGTCGCGCCCACCCTGTCTTCGGCCGGGGCGGGTCTCTCCCCCTATATCAAGGCTCTTTGATCATGATTGACATCTACCAGATCGACGACCTCGGCCAATGGACCGGCGCGATCGATCAAATCGCCGAAGCGGCGGGTTGTGACACTGTCTGGATGAGGGCTTCGGCTCCGCCCGAGATTCCCGAAGGCGGCGCGGTCGTCTGGGCCGGCGGACGTTGGTTCGCGCGGAGCGTACGGTTGGACCTTACAACGGTTTCCGATCCTCCGGGTGGGCCGGAGGCCTAAGAAGCCCATGGACATCCCCACCCTGATCGCCAAGTCGTGGCCCTACCTCGTGGTGGCCGCGCCGGGGATCTATGCGGTGGTCAAGGACCTCCTCGGCCGGCGGGCGATCGCCCGCAAGGCCGAGGCGGACCTGATGCAGATGGCGCAGGACGCCGCCTCGGGGGTGATCCACATCCTGCGCGAGGAGGCCGATCGCCTGGCCCAGCGCCTCGAACAGGTCGAGGCCGAGCTGGGCGACCTGCGCCGCGAGCACAGCCGCATGATCCTGGACAAGGACGCCCGCATCGCCCTGCTGGAGGGCGAGAAGCGGCAGCTGGAGGCCAAGGTCTCGGCCTATCGCAGGATCCTGGCCGCCCATGGCCTGGCCGAGGAGCCGGCGCCGTCCCAGCACTTCGAAGTGACGGCCGGCGACAAGCCGGTCGTCACCCCCGCGGCGGTCGGCTGACCGCCTGATCTCTTCAAAGGAAAGGACCTGCCCATGCCCACGCCCCCGGCGCGGGACGTTCCCGCCTGCGCGCTGGCGCTGATCCAGCGGTTCGAGGGGCTGCACGACGGCGATCGCAAGACCGCCGTGCTGGAGCCCCAGGCCGATCCCGTCGGCATCTACACCGTCGGCTGGGGCCATGCCCTGTTCGCCGGCGGGCGGCCGGTGAAGGATCGCGAGACCGCCTACCGCCTGTGGCGGGCGCGGTGGCCGGCCGGGATGATCCGGGCGGACGCCGACGCTCTGCTGAAGGCCGACGCGCAGGCTGTCTGCGACAAGGTCTTGGCCCTGTTTCCGACGACCCGGCTGAGCGAGGCTCAGCTGGGGGCCATGGTCAGCCTGGCCTACAATATCGGCGTCGGCGAGGTCGGCGGCGCGCCGGACTTCGCCGACAGCAGCGTGCGCCGGCGGCTGATCGCCGGCGACCTCCAGGGGGCGGCCGACGCCTTCCGGATGTGGCGCTTCGCCAGCGGCCGCGAGCTGCCGGGCCTGGTCGCCCGGCGCGAGGCCGAGCGCGCGGTCTTCCTGGGCCGCTGAGCCCGACTTTCAATCCATGAGGAGCGTGAGATGAAACACGTCATCGGCCCGATGGCGGGCCTTGTGCTGTCCGTGGCCCTGTCGGGCTGCGCCGGCATGGCCGTCGATCCGGTCACCCTGGCCCAGGCGGTCAAGGTGCTGAACGAGGGCTGCGAGCGCACGGTCGACCTCAGCGTCGACAAGAGCCAGCCGGGCGGCGGGTCGCTGAAGGTGACCCGCGTCTGCGCGCCGGCGACGATCGCGCCGGAGCCGGCCGCCGCGCCGAAGCCCTAGAACCGGCTGGGGAAGGCCTTGGCCGTCTTGGCGTCGTTGTAGCGCGCGCCGGGGCAGTCGACGGCGTAGGTGTTGGCGGTCTCGGCCAGGTACGGGCCGCGGCCGGTGTCGCCGTTCAGGGCGCGGCACGAGACGGCGGTCTTGTAGACCACCGAGCCGTCGCGGCTGAGGTCGTTCATGAACATGTCGAACGCCAGGGCCATCAGGCCGCGCGTGGCGGCGGCCCGGCGCTGGGTTCCGTTGAAGGCGGTGGTGATCTCGCCATTGGCCGAGACCTGCCGCTGGACGGGGGCGGGGCCGGCCGCCGCGCCGGCCGCGCCGATCGCGCCGCCCGCCAGCATGGCTTCCAGGTCGGTGAAGCGGCCGGCGGCCGTGCCGGTGGCGACGGCGGCCGTGAAGGCGCTGGCGAAGCCGGGGCCCCATTGGCGCGGACCGCCGATGCTGGCGGCCTCGATCCCGCCGATCGCGCCGGCGATCGGGGCGTCGTAGATGTCCACGATGTGGTTCTGGTTGACGTAGTAGCCCAGGCCGATGCCGACCAGCGCGCCGCCGATGGCCGAGCGGGCGATCTCGGGCGTGCCGCCCGTCCAGTGGACGTTGTAGCCGGCCTCGACCGTCTTTTCGCGCACGACTTCGCCCGTGCGCCAGCGCACCAGGCGGAAGGTCACGCGGGCCGTGGCCAGCTTGTCGGTTCCCCACCAGACGTTGGGGCCGCGCAGCTCTTCGAACGTCGTGTACAGCATGTACTCGGCGTCGAGGCGCGAGGGGGCCAGGAGGTCGGCGCCGTGCAGGTGCTGGTTCAGGCCGTAGGTGACTTCGGCGCGGGTCGGGCGGGTGGTGACGATGCCGCCGCCGTCGAACCAGCGGAACTCGGGCGCGCCCTCCACGGCCTGGACGGCGACGTTGCGATAGAAGGGGCGGGCCGGCGAGGCCTTGGCCACGGCCACCGGCGGCAGCGACGGCTGGCGCAGGGCGGCGACCTCCTCGCGGGTGGCGCAGGCGGTCAGCAGGCCAGCGCCGGCCAGCAGGACGGCCAGGCGAAGGGTCTTGGTCGACATCGTGCGCTCCCCCAGAGTTGGCGCGCACTATCGGGTTCAATTCTAAAGAGAGCTTGAAACGGCGCAGCTTTCTTCTGGCCGTCGCCCAAAAAAGAACCCCTGTCGGATGGATCCGACAGGGGCGCTGCAGGCCTTGGGGAAGAGCTGCGGGTTAGAACTTGTAGTTCAGGCCCACCAGGAAGGTGCGGCCGTAGTTCTGGTAGTCGATGACCTGGCGCGGGTCGTTGTTCTGGTAGGTCACGAAGGGCTCGTTGGTCAGGTTGTTGACCTGGGCCAGCAGCGAGAGGCCGTCCATCGGGCCGTCGCTGAAGGTGTAGCCGATCTGGCTGTCGACCACGGACTCACCCTTGACCATCCGGTAGTTGCGGCCGTTGCCGAAACCCGAGACCTCGCCCAGGAACTTCGAGCGGTAGCGGTCGCTGATCCGGAACGAGAAGCCGTTCTTCTCGTAGTAGACGGTCAGGTTGGCCACGGTCTTGGACAGGCCCGGGATCGGCGTGGCCTCGTCGCTGGGGTTCGGGTGGATCGAGCTCTCGGTATAAGAGGCGCTGAAGGTGGCGCCGAAGCCGTCCAGCACAGGGGTCAGCAGCGAACCGGGCATGGAGGCGGCGAACTCGACGCCCTTCACCGCGCCGCCCTTGCCATTCTGCGGCGTGGTGACGAGACCCAGGCGCGAGACCGGGGCGGGGTTGCCGCCCGTCGGGAAGCCGGTGAAGTCGAACACGACGCTCTGGTCGTACACGTAGGTCTTCAGGTCCTTGTAGAACGCGGCCAGTGAGATGTAGGCCTGACGACCGAAGTACTTCTCGTACGAGATGTCGTAGGCGTCGGCGCGCCAGGGCTCGAGCTCGGGATTGCCGCCCGTGCCGCTCCATGGCGAGAAGTTGATGTTGGTCTGCGTGGCCTTGCTCGGATCGTAGCTGAAGGTCTTGGAGGCGCGCATCTGGTCCATCCGCGGGCGGGCCAGGGTGCGGGCGATCGCAAAGCGCAGGCTCTGCTCGTTGGGCAGGGCGAACTGCAGGTTCACGCTGGGCAGGAAGTCGACATACTTCTTGCCGCCCGACAGATTGGTCTGGGTCACGCCCGCGCCGCTGCCGCTGGCGCCCAGGGCGGTCGAGCCCTGGTCGGTGTGGACGATCTGGAAGCCGAAGTTGCCGGTCACCGGCACGCTGCCGACGGCGGCGTCGATATTGGCCTTCAGATAGCCGATGGCCACCTTCTCCTCGACGTCCCAGCTCTTGACCAGCACGTCGGCGTTCGGGTTGCGAACCAGGTCGTACGCGCCGCCCTTGATCAGGGCGAACGGGTCGAAGCTGACCATGCCCGGGATGCCGATGAAGGCCAGCGAGGTGGTGCCGACGATGGCCGAGGAGGGGATCGCGACGCTGGCGGGCGAGCCCTTCACGCGCAGGAACCACTCGTCGTTCACCAGGCCCTTGGAGCGTTCGCTGTAGTTGAAGCCCAGCTCGACACTGGAGAGGCCGTTGTCCAGCGCGCGGTTGACCGAGAAGCGGGCGGCCTTCAGCTCGTCGGTGATGGTCGGCTGGTTCAAGTAGCCGTCCTGGCCGCCGGTGATGATGTCGCTGCCCCAGCCCTGCGAGCTGGTCAGCTTGATCACGTTCGGGTCGGCGTAGTTCAGGGTCGATTTGAAGATCGCCACGCCGTCGCCGTTCATCGTGAACGACATGTTGTCGGTCGCGCCCGTGCCCGCGCGGCCCGTGCCGGCGTAGGTTTCCAGGATCTGGTCGGTGCGCTCGACCTTCGAGTACGAGAGGTCGCTGACCAGGGTCCAGGCGTCGCCGACGTTCAGCTTGTTGTTCCAGCCGATCGACTTGATCGTGGCGTCGCGATCGTTGCCGTCGTTGCGGACCACGCCCTTGACGCCATTGAAGGTACCGCTGTTGACCATGCCGCCGGAGGCGCTGGCGTTGGTCAGCGGCACGCCGCCCCAGACTAGCGGCAGTTCGATGCCGCGCTGGATCTGGTGGTTCTTGAACTCCGAGTAGAAGACGTCCAGCGACGAGCTGAAGGTGTCGGTCGGCTTGAATTCCAGAACGCCGATGACGCCGTCGCGCTTCAGCAGGCTGGACTGCACGTACGGCTTGGCGCCGCCGATCACCAGATTGCCGGCTGCATCGGTCGGGTAGCCCCACGCATTCCAGCGCTCGGCCTGATACGGCGACTCCATGTGAGCGTAGCCGAGCGCGACGCCCAGCTTACCGTCCATGAACTGGTCGATGTACGAGATCGAGACGCGGTTGCCGTGCGCCTTGGTGCCGGCGTTCAGGGCACCGATGTCGTTCCACTCGTAGCGGGCGCCGATCGCCAGGGCGCGCTTGCCGAAGGCCAGCGGGCGGACGGTGCGCATGTCGGCGGTGCCGGCCAGGCCCTGGCCGATCAGGCCGGCGTCCGGGGTCTTGTAGACCACGACGGCGCTCAGCAGCTCCGACGGATACTGGTCGAACTCGACGCCACGGTTGTCGCCGGTCGAGACCTGCTCGCGGCCGTTCAGCAGGGCGGTGGTGAAGTCCGGGGCCAGGCCGCGGATCGAGATGACCTGCCCGCGGCCGTCCAGGCGCTGGGCGGTCAGGCCGGGCAGGCGGGCGATCGACTCGGCGATCGACACGTCCGGCAGCTTGCCGATGTCTTCGGCCGAGACGGCCTCGACGATCGAGGTCGAGCTCTTCTTCAGCGAGATGGCGCCCTCGATGCCGCGGCGGATGCCGGTGACGACGATCTCTTCGACCTTCGAGTCGTCCTGGGCTGTGGGGGTGGCGGTCTGGGCCTGGGCCGAACCGGCCATGGCGAACGCCAGCGCCAGGCCCGTGGCCCCGCCGGCCAGCAGCCACGCACGGCGGCGCGAGAATTGGGTGTTCATCGTGTCTCCCTCCCTGACCGGCTCTGCGCGTTTGACGTCTGCGGCGGGCCGTTGGTGCAAACTACTGCAAATTAACGAGGTGTAATCAACCCAAAAAATTGCAAACCGACGGTCTCCGGTTCCGCGATCACAGCGGAATCACGCTTCGTGTGGCTTCTTTGCGCCACATAGCTGCGAGGTTTCCGTAGCGTCGGGGTCGCAAATCCCGTCAACGATGTGGATTGACAGCTTGCGATCGGCTCTGCAAATTCTTGCAAAGAGTTGCAAATGGCGATCCGACCCTGAGGTCGCCGTCAACGGGAGGGGAGCGATGTCGGCCTTGACGCCCTGGCGTAGGACGCTGCTGGCCATGACGGCCCTAAGCGCGCTGGCGACGGCGGCCGTGGCGGCTCCCCAATCGTCCTATCGGCTGCGCAAGCCTCAGGACGAGGTGATCTATTTCGTCCTGCCCGATCGCTTCGAGAATGGCGACGCGACCAATGACCACGGTGGGCTAAAGGGAGGCCCGCTGGTTGACGGTTTCGATCCGACGCGGGCCGGCTTCTATCACGGCGGCGACATCAAGGGCGTGGCCCAGCGGTTGGGCTACATCCAGGGCCTGGGCGCGACGGCGGTGTGGCTGGCGCCGATCTTCAAGAACCGCGCGGTGCAGGGCCCGCCCGGCCACGAGTCGGCGGCGCATCACGGCTACTGGATCACCGACTTCACCGACGTCGATCCGCATCTCGGGACCAAGGCCGACTTCAAGGCGATGGTCGACGCGGCCCATGCCCGGGGCATGAAGGTCTATATGGACATTGTCGTGAACCACACGGCCGACGTCATCCAGTACCGCGAGTGCCCGGACGGCCGCTGCGCCTATCGTGGCGTCGCCGACTATCCCTACGCCCGCCAGGGCGGATTGGCGGGCGCGGCGATCAACGAGGGCTTCGACGGCAAGGACTTCAGCAAGCTCGAGCGGGCCGACTGGGCCTACACGCCCTATGTCCCGGCGGGCCAGGAGCACGCCAAGAAGCCCGACTGGCTGAACGACCCGATCTACTATCACAACCGCGGTGACAGCACCTTCGCGGGCGAGAGCTCGCTGCTGGGCGACTTCGCCACCCTGGACGACGTGTTCACAGAGAATCCCCGGGTCGTGCAGGGCTTCATCGAGGTCTATGGAAAGTGGATCGACGACTTCGGCGTCGACGGTTTCCGCATCGACACCGCCCGTCACGTGAACCCCGAGTTCTGGCAGGCCTTCGTCCCGGCCATGCTGGCCCGCGCCAAGGCCAGGGGGATCCCGAACTTCCACATCTTCGGCGAGGTGTTCGATCCCGACGTCGCGATCCTGGCCAGCCATACCCGCGTCGACAAGCTGCCGGCCGTGCTGGACTTCGCTTTCCAGTCGGCCGTCACCGACGTCGCCATCGGCCGGACAGGCGCCGATCGCCTGGCCCGCGTCTTCGCCGCCGATTCCACCTATGAAGGCGGCGAGGCTGGAGCGCGTCAGCTGCCGACCTTCCTGGGCAATCACGACATGGGTCGCATCGGCTGGTTCATGCTGAAGGCCAAGCCTGCGATCTCGGATGACGAACTGCTGGCGCGTGTCACCCTGGCCAACGCCCTGATGCTGACCGCGCGCGGCGTCCCGACCCTCTACTATGGCGACGAGCAGGGCTTCACCGGCGACGGCGACTATGCCGACAGCCGCGAGGACATGTTCGCAAGCCAGGTCGCCAGCTACAACGACAACCGCCTGGTCGGCTCGAACGCCAGGGGGCCGTTCTCGGCCTTCAAGACCGACAGCGTCCTCTACCAGCGCATCGCCGCGCTCTCGAAGCTGCGTGTGGCCACGCCCGCCCTGCGCGAGGGCCGCCAGGTGGTCCGCATCGCCGGCGACAAGCCCGGCCTCTTCGCGTTCTCGCGTCTTCTGGGGAAGGTTGAGGTCGTGGCTGTCTTCAATACCAGCGACCAACCGTTGAAGGCCAACATCCCGGTCGAAAACGGCTCCGTCGCCTGGCGGGCGTTGCACGGCGCATGCGCGCCGTCGGCCGCTGCGCCCGGCAGCTATTCCGTCGAGCTGGCGCCGCTCGACTACAAGATTTGCGTTTCCGAGGGACGACAGTGACAGTTCAAGTTCTTGCTCGCCCCGGTGCGGAGACGTCGATGAACGCGGAATGGTGGCGTGGCGCGGTCATCTACCAGGTCTATCCGCGCAGCTTCGCCGACTCGAACGGCGACGGCGTGGGCGACCTGCCGGGCGTCACCGCTCATCTGGAGCACATCGCCTCGCTGGGCGTGGACGGGGTGTGGCTGTCGCCTTTCTTCACCTCGCCGATGAAGGACTTCGGCTACGACGTCTCGGACTACCGCGACATCGATCCGATCTTCGGAACCCTGGCCGACTTCGACACGATGATCGCCAAGGCCCATGCGCTGGACCTGAAGATCATCATCGATCTGGTCTTCTCGCACACCTCGGACGAACATCCCTGGTTCGCGGAAAGCCGCCAGGACCGCACCAACGCCAAGGCCGACTGGTTCGTCTGGGCCGACGCCAAGCCCGACGGCAGCCCGCCCAGCAACTGGCAGTCGGTGTTCGGCGGCCCGGCCTGGACCTGGGACGCCCGTCGCGGCCAGTACTACATGCACAACTTCCTGGCCTCGCAGCCGCAGCTGAATCTGCACAATCCGGCGGTGCAGGAGGCGCTGCTGGCCGTCACCCAGTTCTGGATCGACAAGGGCGTGGACGGCTTCCGCTTCGACGCCATCAATTTCTCGATGCACGACCCGGCCTTCACCGACAATCCGCCGCTGCCGCCGGGCGGCAAGCGGACGCGGCCGTTCGACTTCCAGGACAAGATCCACAACCAGAGCCACGCCGATATCCCGAAGTTCCTCAGCCGCCTGCGGGCGCTGACCGACGCGAACGGCGGCCGCTTCTCGGTGGCCGAGGTCGGCGGCGATCATGCCGATCGCGAGATGAAGCTCTTCACGGCCGGCGACGACCGCCTGAACAGCGCCTACGGCTTCCTCTATCTCTATGCCGAGAAGCTGACCGGCGAGATGATCCCGCGCGGCGCAGCCATGTGGCCCGGCGACGATGGGGAAGGGTGGCCGTCCTGGACCTTTTCGAACCACGACGCCCCGCGCGCGGTGTCGCGCTGGGCCGAAGGACGCGACCGCAAGGCCTTTGCCGAGATGTGTCTGCTGCTGTTGATGGGGCTGCGCGGCAACGTCTTCGTCTATCAGGGCGAGGAGCTGGGTCTGCCTCAGGCCAATGTGCCGTTCGAGCGCCTGCAGGATCCCGAAGCCATCACCAACTGGCCCCAGACTCTGGGCCGCGACGGCGCGCGCACGCCCATGCCGTGGCAGGCGGGCGTGCTGAATGCGGGCTTTTCGGCGGTCGAGCCCTGGCTGCCGGTAGATCCCGAGCACCTGCCGCTGGCCGTCGACGCCCAGGAGGCTGACCCGGCCTCGACCCTGCACGTCGCCCGCCGCCTGATCGCTCTGCGCAAGGCTTATTCCGCCCTGCGTATCGGCGCGATCAGCTTCGTCGAGACCAACAGCCCGCTGCTGATCTTCCAGCGCGGCGAGGGCGCCGACGCCCTGCTGCTGGCCTTTAACCTGGGGCACGAGACGGCGACCTGGTCGCTGCCCGAGGGCTGGGCGCTGATCGACGGCGTCAATCTGGGCGGCGAGGGCGAGATGCCGCCCTGTGCGGGTCTGATCGCGCGACGGGCTTAGGCCTCGGCCGGCGTGTGCCGGCCGCTGCGCTGGGGCAGGACCAGGATCAGCACGACGATCGCCACGGCCAGCGCGGCTGATGCGAGTGGCCGGCTCAGGGCCAGGCCACCATGATCAAGGGGCTTGTCCAGGAAGTCGCCGACCGCAGCGCCCAGCGGACGGGTGAGGATGAAGGCGGCCCAGAACAGCACGACCTTGCTGACGCGGGTGCGGAAATGGAGCACTGCGACGACCGCCAGCATTCCCGCGAAGATCAGCGCCGCGCCGATATAGCCCAGGCTGGCGGTGTCGGCCGTCCAGTCGCCCAGCGCCGTGCCCAGGGTCTGGGAGATGGTGATCGTCACCCAGTAGAAGAGTTCGGCCTTGGGTGAATGGATGTCGTCGGCGTCGATCCGGCCCAGAACCCGTCGCCAGGCCGCCAGCGAAACCAGCACGCAGGCCAGCAGCAACGCCGAGCCGCCAGCATAGCCGATTCCCAGCGAACGGGTGGCGAAGTCGGCCATGGTGGTGCCGGCGGTGGTCGAGGCTACGATGGCCGCCCAATACAGGAATGGATGGAAACGCCGAGCCGTGACCTGGCCCGCAACGAAGGCCAGCAGGATGGCCAGGAAGATCGCCGAGCTGACCAGATAGCCCAGGTTCAGGGTCATGCTCAGCGTATCGCCGCCGGTCTCGCCCAGGGTGGTGGCCAGGATCTTGATGACCCAGAAGCCCAGGGTGACGGCCGGAACCTTGCTGGCCGTCGGCTCAAGACCATTGTCGCGCATCTTGCCTCGCCGCATCGTGCCCTGGGGTCACAGTGTAGAGACGATGGCGGACGGGCCTAGCCCCCGCAGCTTTCCCGGATGATCAGGTCGGTCGGCACGCGCTCGGAGCGGCTGGCGCGTTCGCCGCTGTCGAGCAGCTTGGAGACCATCAGCCGGCCGGCCTTTGTCGTGTCCTGGGCGATCGTCGAGAGGGCGGGGCTGGCGTAGCGGCTGAAGGGCACGTTGTCGAAGCCCATGACCGAGACGTCGCCGGGTACGGACAGCCCCGCGTGTTTCAAGGCGCGGATGGCCCCCAGCGCGATCAGGTCGGACGCGGCGACCACGCCGTCGAACTTCACGCCGTGGTGGATGAGGGAGTCCAGCGCCGCTTCGGCCGACTCGACCTCGAAATGGGCCGGGACGATCAGGTCCGGATCGACGCCCAGCTTCGCGTGCTCCAGGGCGTCCAGATAGCCGCGGTGGCGTTGCATCGCTTCCGGCGCCTCGGTGTCGCCCAGGAAGACGATGCGCTTGCGGCCCAGGCGCTGCAGGTGGAGCGTGGCGCGGCGGCCGCCCATGACGTTGTCCGAACCGACCGAGCAGTAGTTCTGGTCCGGGAACTGCGCGCCCCACACGACGAAGCGGTTCTCGGTCTCGGCCAGGCGGTTGAAAGCCGCGTGCAGCGAACTCTGGCCCAGGAAGATCACGCCCTCGGCCCGGCTGGTGGTCATGGCCGCCGAAAGGTCCTCGAAATTGGCCGGGGCGATGTGGCTGAGAATCACGTCGCAGCCGCGCTCGCGCGCCGCCTCGCCGACGCCGGCCAGCAGCTCCAGGAAGAAAGGGTCGGACATGCTGCTGTCGCGGCTCTGGACGCGGGGGGTGACGATGGCGATCGTCGCCTCGGCCCCGATCGGACCGGCGGGCATGTAGCGGCGGAAGGGGTAGTCCATCTCGCGCGCCAGCTTCCAGATCAGCTGCTTGGTGCGCTTGTTGACGGCGGGGCTGTCGTTGAGGGCCCGGGATGCGGTCGAGATCGAGACCCCCGCCAGCTTGGCCAGGTCCTCCAGTCGCGTCGCCCCCTTGCTCACCCCGTTACGCCCCTGTCCCTGTTGTCTTTGTTGCAAAGATTTCTGCAAATATTTTCAGTCGCCCATAAGGCGCCGTTCGAGCGGGTTTGCAAGCCGGATGGGGTTGGTTTTGGTCGAAATCTAGTCGTGAAAACTATTGCAAACAATCTTGCGAGCTTGGCCGTAAAGTGAGGCATCGAGCGCGCATCCGGTTCGGTCGATTGCGGTAGTATCTCCAATCAAACCTGGATTTATCGTTGCGCCAGGCGACGGCGCATGCGCAGATGTCGCTCACGACGACTTATGAAAAAACTTGCGAACCAGCCGGAGCAACCGGCGGTCGGAGCGGGGCGGAGGATCCATGGCCAGGCAAAGGCTGAAGTTCCTGCAGATCTGGAACATGTGCTTTGGCTTCTTCGGAATCCAGATCGGTTTCGGCCTGCAGAACGCCAACACCAGCCGCATCTTCCAGACCCTGGGCGTCGACGTGAACCACCTGGCGATCCTGTGGATCGCCGCGCCGGCCACGGGTCTGCTGGTTCAGCCGATCATCGGTCACCTGTCCGACAAGACCTGGGGGCGCCTGGGTCGCCGCCGACCCTACTTCTTCTGGGGCGCGATCCTCACCACCCTGGCGCTGTTCGTCATGCCCAACGCGCCCGCCCTGTGGGTGGCGGCCGGGGCCCTGTGGCTGATGGACGCCTCGATCAACATCACCATGGAGCCGTTCCGGGCCTTCGTCGGCGACAACCTGCCCGACGAGCAGCGGGCGACCGGTTACGCCATGCAGAGCTTCTTCATCGGTCTTGGCGCGGTGCTGGCTTCGGCTTTGCCGTGGATGCTGACCAACTGGTTCCATGTCGCCAACACCGCCCCGGCGGGCCAGATCCCCGACGCGGTGCGGATCGCCTTCTACACCGGCGGCGCGGGCCTGTTGCTAGCCGTGATGTGGACGGTCTTCACCACCAAGGAGTACAGCCCCGAGCAGCTGGCCGCCTTCGAGACCGCCGAGCACGAGGTTCGCGGCTTCGGTCCGCACGAGGAACCTGAGCCCTCGGTCAACGCCTATGTCGCCCTGGGCGTCGGCGGCGTGCTGTCGGGCCTGGCCCTGGCGCTGATCGTCTGGGGCGCGCGGCTGGAGAAGGAGCTCTACGTCCTGGCCGGCCTGCTGCTGGTGTTCGGCGTCGCCGGCGTCGCCGGCGCGCGGTTCAAGCGGCTGGGGCGGACGGACAACGGCTTTTCCGAGGTGCTGGCCGATTTCTTCCGCATGCCCAGGACCATGCGCCAGCTGGCGGTGGTGCAGTTCTTCTCGTGGTTCGGCCTGTTCGCCATGTGGATCTACACGACCCCGGCTGTGGCGGCGGTCCACTTCCACGCGGTCGATGCGACGTCCAAGGCGTACAACGAAGGCGCGGACTGGGTGGGCGTGCTGTTCGCCGTCTATAACGGCGTCGCCGCCCTGGCGGCGCTGGTCATCCCGCTGATGGTCCAGGCCACCAGCCGCCGGGTCAGCCACGCCGTCTGCCTGCTGCTGGGCGCGCTGGGCCTGCTGTCCTTCCTGCTGATCCGGGAACCCGGCCTGCTGTGGATCGGCATGATCGGCGTCGGCTTCGCCTGGAGCTCCATCCTCTCGGCTCCGTACTCGATCCTGGCCGGGGCTCTGCCGGCCCGGAAGATGGGCGTCTACATGGGCATCTTCAATTTCTTCATCGTCATCCCGCAACTGCTGGCGGCGACGGTGCTGGGCCTGTTGCTGAAGACCTTCTTCGGCGGCCAGGCGATCTGGGCGCTGGTGCTGGGCGCGGCCTCGTTCGCGATCGCCGCCGCCGCGACCTTCGTGGTCGAGGGCCGCCGCTGATGGCGCCCGCTTCCTCCCATTCCAAGTTCCAAGAGGCCGTATCCATGACGACCCTGAAGACCCTCGCCCTGGCCTCGGCCGCCCTGTTCGTCGCCGGCTCGGCGCACGCCGCCCAGACCACCTGGGCCTATTCGGCCAAGACCGGCGTCGGCGCCTCGTACGAGGCCTATGTCGACGGCGCCTACAGGGCCGGCGGCAAGACCGGCGCGGTTTCCAAGGTCTGGTTCTCGATCGCCGACGGCGTGCTGACCGAGACCATGTACGGCCTGATCCACGAGGCCCAGATCAAGCAGATGCGCATCGCCGTCCAGACCGCGACGGGCCTGGCGGTCGAGGGCGCGGACACGACCTCGAAGACCGAATACCTGCACGTCGACGCCGCCGGTCGTCCGCTGTCGCCGGCCTACAAGATCACCACCACCGACCGCCAGGGCCGCTTCGTCATCGAGAAGCGGATCTTCACCGATCCCGACCGCAACAGCCTGTTCGTGCGCGTGACGGTGAAGGCGCTTGAGGGCCTGGTGACCCCGACCCTGGTGCTGGAGCCGCACATGGCCAACACCGGCGGCGGCGACACGGGCGCGGCCTCGGCCGCGGCGCTGACCGCCTATGAAGGCAAGGCCTTCCTCAGCCTGAGGGGAACCAGGCCCTTCGCCAAGGCCTCGGCCAGCGTGCTGAAGGACGGCGACGCGCTGCTGGGCTTGAAGGCCGCAACCACCTCCGCCAAGGGCGCGATCGTCCTGACCGGCCAGCTGCCGTCGGTGGCCAAGGAAGCGACCTTCGACTTCGCCATCGGCTTCGGCCCTGACGCCAAGGCCGCCGACGCGACGGCCGCCGCCACGCTGAAGACCGGATATGCCGAGGTGCTGGCCCGCTTCAACGGCGAGGGCGCACGGGTCGGCTGGGAAGACTATCTGGCCTCGCTGAGCGCGCTGCCCCGCCTGCGCGAGGCGTCGGAGGACGGCGGCAAGCTCGTCCAGGCCAGCGCCCTGATGCTGAAGGTCCAGGAGGATCGCACCCACGCCGGCGCCCTGATCGCCTCGCTGTCGAACCCGTGGGGCGACAGCGTCGACGCGACCAAGTCCTCGACCGGCTACAAGGCCGTCTGGCCGCGCGACTTCTACCAGTGCGCCATGGCGCTGGCGGCCCTGGGCGACAAGGAGACGCCGCTGGCGGCCTTCCATTACCTGCCGACGGTGCAGGTCAGCGCCAAGACCCCGGGCAATACCGGCGCGGGCGGCTGGTTCCTGCAGAAGTCGCATGTCGACGGCACGCCCGAATGGGTCGGCGTCCAGCTGGACCAGACGGCCATGCCGATCATGCTGGGCTGGAAGCTGTGGAAGCTGGGCTGGCTGTCCGAGGCCGAGCTGAAGACCTACTACGGCAGGATGCTGAAGCCGGCCGCCGACTTCCTGGTCAAGGGCGGCACGGTCGGCCTGGGCTGGAACCACGCGACCATCACCCCGCCCTTCACCCAGCAGGAGCGCTGGGAAGAGCAGGGCGGCTATTCGCCCTCGACGACCGCCGCCGTGATCGCCGGCCTGGTCGTGGCCGGCGACATCGCCGACCTGGCGGGCGACAAGGCCGGGGCCGAGCTCTACCGCAAGACCGCCGACGACTATTCCGGCAAGGTCGAAGCCCGCATGGTCACGACCAAGGGCGCGTTCGGCGACGGCCACTACTATCTTCGCCTCAACAGCGACCAGGATCCGGACAACAAGAGTCCGGTCGAGGAGCGCAACGGCCAGCAGGCCGTGCCCGAGGACAAGATGCTGGACGCCGGCTTCCTGGAGCTGGTCCGCTACGGCGTGCGCCGCGCCGACGACCCGGCCATCGTCGCGACCCTGCCCAAGCTGGACGACCAGGGGATGGAGGACCTCTATCGCGTCCGCTACGACTTCAAGTTCCCGGGCGTCGAGGGGACCTTCCCCGGCTGGCGGCGCTATGGCGTCGACGGCTATGGCGAGGACACCAAGACCGGCGCCAACTACGGCGCGGGCGACCAGATGCGCCCCGGCCAGCGCGGCCGCGTGTGGCCGATCTTCACCGGCGAGCGCGGCCATTACGAACTGGCCTTGGCCAGCCTCTCGGGCAAGCCCGACGCGGCGGCGGTGAAGAAGATCCGCGACACCTATGTCCGGGCCATGGAACTCTTCGCCAACGAGGGTCTGCTGATCCCAGAACAGGTCTGGGACGGCGTCGGCGCCGAGAGTCCGCACAGCTACACGCGCGGCGCGGGGACCGACAGCGCCACGCCGCTGGCCTGGAGCCACGCCGAATACGTCAAGCTGCTGCGCTCGGTCAGCGACGGCCAGGTGTGGGACAACTATGCCCCCGTGAAGGCGCGCTTTTCCCGCTAGGGTAGGCAAGGGCGGCGCGCGGATTGTCGCAGTTGGCCGTCGCTGCGGCATAGTTAACGGCCGCTTTAGGATTCGGCCGCGAGAGATTGGTTAATCGCCATATCCGCGGCCGGAGACCCTTGAAATGCCAGCCTTCCGTCGGTTGACCATCGCCTGGAAACTGATCCTGGTGGCGGGTCTCGCGATCGGCTTTCTGCTCATCGCCGCGGCCGTGGCGGTGTCGTCGCACACCAGCGCCATCGTCTCGGGCCTGACCAACCGCTACGCCGGCGCGGTCGCCGACGACGCGATCCAGAGCGTCCAGGCCGACATCGGCAAGGTGCAGTCGACGGCCCGGTCGATGGCCGTCTCGATCGGCGCGGCCCACGAGGCCGGCATGACCGACCGCGCCACCGTGGTCGGCATGCTCAAGCCCAACGCCGAGTCCTCGGACATGGTCCTGGGCAGCTGGTTCATGGGCAAGGAATTCGACGGCAAGGACGCCGAGTTCGCCGGCAAGACCGAGACCGGCTCGAACAAGGCCGGCGCCTTCACCCCCTATTGGGTGCATGACGGCGACAAGGTGATCTTCGAACCGCTGAATGGCACGGACGACTTCGCCGAAGCCTATTTCACGACGCCCAAGGCCACCGGCAAGGCCGCGATCGTCGAGCCCTATCCCTACACCGTGGCCGGCAAGTCGGTGCTGATGACCTCGGTCGCCTATCCCGTCTATTCGCACGGCCAGTTCCTGGGCGTCGCCGGCCTGGACATGGCGCTGGACAGCATCTCCAAGAAGCTGGGCGTCCTGAAGCCGCTGGGCGGCGGCCGGGTGATGATGCTGTCGCAGGCCGGCAAGTGGGTGGCCCACCCCGACGCGGCCAAGCGCATGCAGCCCTACGCCGACGCCGGCGCCGACCAGGTGCAGGGCGTGCTGGCCGGCGGCGAGGCCGTCGAGATCAAGGGCGTGGTCGATGGGGACGTGCCGATGGCGCGCATCATCCGCCCCGTGCCGATGCCGGCTCTGAACACCACCTGGGCCCTGGTCATGGACGTGCCTGTGGCCGCCATTACCGGACCCGCCGACCGCCTGGCCAAGATCCTGTTCGTCGGCGGCCTGGTGATCACCGCCGCCGTGCTGGCGGCGCTGTTCTTCGCCAGCGCCGCCCTGGTCAAGACGCCCCTGAACGGCCTGACCCGCAGCGTCGATAAGCTCAGCGCCGGCCGCTACGACGAGGCCGTCCCGGGCGTGGAGGGCGGCGACGAGATCGGCGCCATCGCCCGCGCCCTCGACGGCTTCCGCCACGACCTGGCCGACGGCCAGCGCCGCCGGGCCGAACAGGAGGCCGAGCGCGCCGCCGCCGAGGCAGAGCGCCTGCGGCATGAGCAAGAAGCCCAAGCCTTTGCCGCCGCTCAGGCCAAGGCGGTCGACACGCTCGGGCAGGGCATGGAGCGCCTGGTCGATGGCGATCTGATCTGGCGCATGCGCGAGGACGATTTCCAGGGGGACGCGGTGAAGATGCCGCGCGACTTCAACGCCGCCGTCGAGAGCCTGCAGGCGACCATGGCCGGCATCCTCAGCGCCGCCCGCAGCATCCGGGGCGGCTGTGCCGAGATCAGCAACGCCGCCGACGACCTCTCGCAACGCACCGAGCGCCAGGCTGCTGGCCTGGAGCAGACCGCCGCGGCCCTCGACCAGATCACCGCCACGGTGAAGCGCAGCTCGGAAGGCGCCGAACGGGCCCGCCAGGTGACGATCAGTGCGAAAGCCGCTGCGGAACGCAGCGGCGCGGTGGTCAAGGAAGCCGTCCAGGCCATGGGTGGCATCGAGAAGTCCTCGCAGTCGATCACCCAGATCATCGGCGTCATCGACGAGATCGCCTTCCAGACCAACCTGCTGGCCCTGAACGCCGGCGTGGAAGCGGCGCGCGCTGGGGAGGCCGGTCGCGGTTTCGCGGTCGTCGCCCAGGAAGTCCGCGCCCTGGCCCAGCGTTCGGCCGACGCGGCCAAGGAGATCAAGGGCCTGATCAGCGCCTCGACGGCCGAGGTCGGCAAGGGCGTGCGCCTGGTCGGCGAGACCGGCGAGACCCTGGGCCAGATCCTGGTTCAGGTGACCGAAATCAACGAGCTGGTCGGCGAGATCGCCGCCTCGGCCAAGGAGCAGGCTACGGGCCTGGCCGAGGTGAACCAGGCGGTGAACCAGATGGACCAGGTCACCCAGCAAAACGCCGCCATGGTCGAACAGAGCACGGCCGCCAGCCACGCCCTCTCCACCGAGGCCGCCGAGTTGGAGCGCCTGATCAGCCGCTTCCAGGTCGGGGCGGTGGTCCACGAGCTGCCCGCGCGCGCCGATCGCCGTCCTGCTGCGCCTCCGCAGCGTCCGGCGGCGGCGCCGACCCGCGAGAGCTTCCGCCAGCGCTACGTCCAGGGTTCCAGCGCCCTCAAGGTAGCGCCGGCCTCGCGTCCGGGCGGCTGGGAAGAGTTCTAGGGCTTACGTTCCAAGACCAGCAGCGACACGCCCTGACGGGGCAGTTGGAAGGTCACGCTCGCGCCTGTCTTGGCCCCCATCTTGGCCCATGCCGGGGCCGGGCCGTCGATCGTCGCCAGGCCGCTGGCCTGTTCCAGTTCGTCGTACTGCGGCTTGGTCGGGGCCATGGGCGAGCCCATCCGCTTCCACGCGCCGTAGACGTTGCCGTGCTCTTCGTCGACCCGGTAGTGGGTCAGCTTGCCGCCCGCGAAGCCCTTGGGCAGGTTCTTCAGATCCAGACTGACCTGAGCGGCCGGGCCGGGCACGTCGTCGTCGTGGTAATTCCAGACCATGATCGCCACGCGGTCCCTGTCCAGGCTGGCCAGGGCTCCCACGTCGGGCCGGCCGCGCACGCCGTCCTTCAGGATCTCGTCCAGCGGGATCTGGCCTGAGCTCACGGCCTCGATCCGGCGCGGCCCCATCAGGCTGAACATCCGGAAGACATTGACCACGGCCAGGTCCAGGCCGTTGCTGGACAGCTGTCGGAAGCCGGCGAAGTAGGGCTGGTCCTCGAACTCAAACGCCCAGGTCAGGGCCCCGTCCAGGGTGACGCCGCGCCGCTTGGCCAGGTCGTGCTTCCGCGCGAAGCTGGCGGCGGTATAGCTGGAATAGACCGTGCCGTTCCGATAGCTGAGGCTGGGCCCCTGGCAGGCGGCGCACCCTTCCGGATCGGATTCGCCGATGACGATCGGCTTGTCCTTCAGCGCCGGGCGGGCGGCGATCATCGAGAAGCCCTTGTCGATGCCGGCCAGCTGGTTGGCGATGCCCATCTGGACGTGGCCGTCGACGAACCTGGGCGAGCCCTTGGCGTGGAAGGCCAGGAAGTCGGTCGGCGTGCCCTTCTGGCCGGTGGCGTAGTTGGTCCCGTCGGTGACGTGGGTCAGGAAGTCTTCCATGAACTGGCCGCCGCTGCCGGCCACGTCGGGTCCGCCGACCCGGGCCGTAGGCAGGGCCCGGCGCACCCCGGCGACGGCGTAGTCGTGCAGCTTGTGGAACTCCTGCGGCGTGCCCTTCCAATAGGCGGGGCCGTTCGGCTCGTTCCAGACCTCGAAGTACCAGGTCTCGACCTCGGCCTGGCCGTAGCGCTCAACGCAGTGGCGCACCCACTGGTAGGCCAGCTCCGACCACTTGTCGTAGTCCTTGGGCGGATAGCCCCAGCCGCCGCTGATCAGGTTGTAGTCGAAGCCCGGCCGCCAGGCGTGCTGGTACGGCTCGGGCGCGGTCGACAGCGCCTTGGGCATGAAGCCGATCTGGACGTAGGGCCGAACGCCATTGGCCAGATAGGTGTCGAACAGGTGGTCCAGGATCGTCCAATTGTAGACCGGCCGGCCTTGGGCATCCTCGGTATAGACATTGGTGCTGCCCCACTTCAGGGCGGGGGTCCCGTCGCCGGTGTTCAGCAGGTTGTGGGTGCGGAAATAGACGCTCCTGGGCTTCAGCGCGCCCAGATGGCCCAGCAACTTGCGGCCGTCCTTCATGGTCGCGTAGTTCGGCTCGTCGGCCCCGAAGAACCGCCAGATCGGCCGCAGCTCTTCCTGCGGCTTGCCGGCGTCGACGGTGATCGAGACCGGAATGGGCGTCGTTGTCTGAGCAAAGGCCGCCGCGCTCGTCAGGGACAGGGCCGCCAGCAGGCCAAGACCAACGCCATTCCGCATGACTTCAACTCCCTGATCCATTGGCGCTGTTTCTCGCGCGCGTTGAGTCATGCGTAACACGGCAACGCGGAAAGGGGAGGGGTATTGTCGGACAATAGGCGCTAGTGCGTGGTGAACCGCTCCGCCACGAACTGGCTGAGGCGTCCGGCCAGGAACGGCGGGGCAACATTGCTGAGCGTGACGACCACGCCTTCGCCGTCGCGCAGGATGCGCAGGTCGCCGTTCATGCCCGGCGCGCCGCCGCCATGGCCGACCATCGGGATGTCGGTGGGCGGGATGGACAGGCCATAGCCGTACTTGCCGCCGCGTCCGTCGTCGGCCTGGGCGGTGGTCATCAGCTTGCGATGCGGCGCGTCAAGCAAGCGGCCGTCGTAGAGGGCCGTGGCGAACTTCAGGAAGTCCTCGGCCGTCGAATAGCCGCCGCCCGCCGAGGTCCCGCGCCAGGGAATCCCGTCTGCCGGTTTGTATTGATCGCCAACATGCTCGTAGGCGACGGCGCGGTCGGGAACAGCAGTGTTCTCCGGCTCGAAGCCGCTACCTGTCATGCCCGCCGGCTTGAAAATGTGTTCGGCCACATAGTTGTAATAGCTCTGGCCAGAGACGACTTCGACTACCCGGCCCAACAGGATGAAGCCATAGTTGGCGTATTCCCACTTCGCGCCCGGCTCGAACGTCGGAGCGCGAGCGCCGTACAGCGTGACGTAGTCCTGGAGCGTCCGCAGCGTGTCGCGGCTCTTGTCGTACTCGGGCCCAAAGAAGTCGCCCGCGCCGCCGGTGTGGGTCAGCAGCTGGTGCAAAGTGACCTTCCGCGCCCAGTCGGCGTTGGGATAGTCCTTCAGATAGGTAATCAGAGGCGCCTGGACGTCCAGCTTGCCGGCCTGGGCCAGCTGCAGCACGGCGACGGCGGTGTGCATCTTGTTCATGGAGCCGACGCGGAAGCGTGTCGATGGGCTGTTGGGGATCTTGCGCTCCCGGTCCGCCCAGCCTTGGGCGAAGGTCGCGAAGCGTTGTCCCTTGCGGGCGACCAGCACGACGCCGGAATAGTCCTCGCCCATCAGCGCCAGCTTCCTCGCGACCGCCTTGGCCAGGGCGGCGTCGTTCAGACGCGGCGGGGCGGCGATGTCGTCGGGGCGGGGCGTGACTCGGGCGCCCAGGGCCTTGATCCGGTTCGGCGCCGCCGTCTCGGTCTCGACCTGCAGCCGGGCATAGCTGTCGCCGTAGCGCTCACGGACGAGCGTGATCAGAGTGGTCGGCGTCTGGCTTTCGATCCGCACCAGTTCGAACCCGCCGGTCTGGCGCCGGAAGCCCACGACACCATCGGCGTCGATGGGCGAGGTTGGGAAGCGATCCTTGATGAACGCCGCCGCCTTGGCGCGATCACCCGAGTTCAGCGCCTCCAGATACGCCTCGGTCGCTTCGCCGGCCGGCGTCGTCGGCAGGGCGGCCTGGGCCAGCGCGGTCAGCGGCAGGGCAAGCGCGACGAGGGCGCTGACGAAAAAGAGGCGCTTCATCGATCGATCCACTGAAGGTTGCTCGACGTTCGCGCGGATGCGGCGGCGCGTCCACGGCTTTCCCCTCGCATCCGCTGCCACCTGCGCTATATCCCGCTCCATGGCCGAAGCGTTCAACGACCTCACCCTCTCCGCCGACAAGGCGACCCGCTATGCCGAGGTCGCCGAGGAGATCGCGTCCGTGCTGGACGGGGAGGACAATTTGACCGCCCGCATGGCCACCGTGGCCTCGATGCTGGCCAACAGCTTCGACAGCTATTTCTGGACGGGCTTCTACGTCGTGGATCCCAAGAAGGAGCGCGAGCTGGTGGTCGGGCCCTATCAGGGCACGCTGGGCTGCCTGCGCATCGCCTATGGGCGCGGCGTTTGCGGGACGGCGGCGGCCACGGGCCAGACCCAGCTGGTGCCGGACGTCCACGCCTTCCCGGGCCACATCGCCTGCGACGGCCGCTCGCAGAGCGAGATCGTCGTGCCGGTGTTCGATGCCGACGGCCGGCTGATCGCCGTGTTCGACGTCGATTCCGATCGGCCCGCGGCCTTCGACGAGACCGACCAGCTGTGGCTGGAAAAGATCCTCGAGGCGACCTTTCGGACAACGTTTGCATAGCTTCAGAGGAAGGCGGGATTTCCATCGTCGGATTCCCGCCACATGGCCCGCCGATTGCAGCGGGAAGTCCATCTTTCCCTAACTCGCCCCGGAGTAGGACAGGTGGATATGCTGGACGTCGAGACCCTTCACCCGAACCTGTTGAGCGTCGAGGACGTGGCGCTGTGGCGGAGTCTGGCTGCCGCTCAGGCCGGGTTCGCCAATCCGTTGCTGGGTCCGGATTTCACGCAAGCCGTTGGAAAGGTTCGTGAAGACGCGCGTGTCGCGGTGATCCGCCGCGCGGGCCAGACGCTGGGTTTCCTGCCCTATCACCGCCGTCCGGGCGGCTTGGCGCGGCCGATCGGCTCGCCGCTGTCCGACTATCACGGCCTGGTCAGCCGTCCCGAAGCGGGACTTGATTTGGCACAGGTGCTGCGCGCCGCCGACCTCTCGGTGTTCCGTTACACCGGTCTGGTCGATCCGCACGGCGTCTTCCCGGCCTCGCCCGAGACCGACCGTACGGCCTATGTCATCGACCTGACCGGCACGACTGCCGAGGCCTATCTCGAGGCGATCCGCGCCGAGAGCCCCAAGAAGATCAAGAATTTCCGACGCCTGGACAACAAGCTGGACCGCGAGGTCGGGCCGGTGCGCCTGGTCGCCGGCGACGTCTCGCGCGAGGCGTTCAACCAGCTGATCGACTGGAAGCGCGAGCAACTGGCCCGCACGGGCGGCCACGACTTCCTGCGCGCCGACTGGACGCGTGAGCTGATGGCCGACCTGTTCTCGGCGCGCGACGGCGACTTCCGCGGCCTGATGATCAACCTCTATGCCGGCGATACGCTGGTCGGCGGCCACTTCGGGATCCGGCTGGGCGAAGTCTATCACCCGTGGATCGCATCGACCTCGCCCGATCACGCCGCCTGGTCGCCGGGCCAGATCTTCTTCCTGCGCGCCATCGCGGCGATGCCTGAGCTGGGCCTGACCCACTACGACCTGGGGCCGGGCCACGACCACTACAAGCGCGCCTATGGCCTGAACACCGTCACGATCGGCGAGGGGGCGGTGACGGCCTCTTCGATCGGCGGGCGCGTGGCGTCGTCGATGGAGAGCGTCTGGAACCTGGCCGGCGCCCACGGCGCGGGCCCGGTCGGCCAGCTGCGCCGCCGCATGGACGCCATCGCCAGCACCGAGCTGACCATGACCGGCCGCGTGCGCGACTTCGTCGAGGCCGTGGCCTCGCGGGCGCACCGCCGAGGCGGAGAGCACACGGAGGCCTGATGGCGCGCGTGACGATCATGATCCCGACCCAACGACGTCCCGACGGCCTGGCCGTCGCGGCGCGTTCGGTGCTGGGCCAGACCGGCGTCGACCATGCCGAGCTGGAACTGGTGATCGTCGACAACGACCAGGTCCCGTCCGCCCGGGCCGTGGCCGACGATCTGACCAGGGGCGCGCCGTTTCCCGTGATCTACGTCCACGAGCCGAAGGCCGGGGTCGCCAACGCCCGCAACGCCGGCATGGCCCGGGCCTCGGGCGAGCTGATCGCCTTCATCGACGACGACGAGGAAGCCCCGGCCGGCTGGCTGGCGGCGCTGCTGGCGGCGCGCGAGCGTTTCGACGCCGACGTGGTGTTCGGGCCGGTGAAGACCCGCGCGCCGGACCACGTGGTCGAGCATCGCGACTATCTGGAGCGCTTCTTCTCGCGCGAAGGGCCGGCCGAGGCCTGCCTGCTGGATCGCCACTATGGCTGCGGCGACAGCCTGATCCGCCGGGCGGCCCTGCCGGATCCGGTCGCGCCGTTCGCCGCCGAGCGCAACCACATCGGCGGCGAGGACGACATGCTGTTCGGCCACATGGGCGCGGCCGGCGCGCGTTTCGCCTGGGAGCCGGCCGCCTGGGTCTGGGAGGAGCCTGTGCTCTCGCGCCTGAACCTGCGCTACACCATCGCCCGCGCCTTCGCCTATGGCCAGGGGCCCAGCGCCCACTGCGCCGCCGCCGTGCCGCCCGACCGCGCTGGCGTGGCGCGCTGGATGGCCATCGGCGTCGTCCAGGCCGTCGTCTTCGGCGCCGTGGCCGGCCTCAAGTGGCTGACTCGCGCCAAGGACCGCGCCGAATGGCTGGACCGCGCCGCGCGCGGCCTGGGCAAGACCTTCTGGTGGGGCCCCTTCAAGATCCAATTCTACGGGAGGACCGCGTGAGCGTGATCACCGACTGGACGGCCGACAAGGCCAAGGCCTTCGGCCGCGAGAACCTGATGTTCAAGCATGCCCTGCATGAGCGTCCGATGTTCGACGACGAGGGGCTGGCGCGCCTGCTGGACCTGTATCCGCGTGACAAGCTGGGCGTCTTCACCATGGGGGAGGACCCCAAGGCCTGGACGACCTGGCGCAAGGGATCGGCTGGGAACCTGACCGGCGACCAGCTGCTGGAAGCGGCCAAGACCGGCCGCATCTGGCTGAACCTGCGCCAGACCAACGATCACGTGCCGGAATACGCCGCGCTCAGCGACGAGATCTTCGCCGACAAGGAGGCGCACGTGCCGGGCCTGCGCACCTTCAAGCGCGACGTCGGCATGCTGATCTCCAGCGCCAACGCCCAGGTTTTCTATCATCTCGACGTGCCGCTGGTGTCGCTGTGGCAGATCCGCGGCGAGAAGAAGGTGTGGGTCTATCCCGTCGCCGACCCTTACGTGGGCGACCTGGCCCTGGAGAAGATCGTGCTGCGCGAGACGGCCGAGCAGTTCGCCTTCGAACCCGAATGGGACAAGGGGGCCCAGGCGGTCGACCTGACGCCGGGGAACATGGTCACCTGGCGTCAGAACGCGCCGCACCGGATCGAGAACGGCCCGATGCTGAACGTCTCGATCTCGATCGAATTCATGACCCCGCCGGCCCTGATGCGGGCCAATGTCATCTACGCCAACGGCGTGCTGCGCCGGCGTCTGGGTGCCAAGCCGCGCATCCAGAACGGCTTCGGACCCACGGCCCTGGGCAAGCTGGCCGTGGCGCGCGGGGCCAAGGCCCTGGGCCTGCAGACGCCGCATGTGCGCCACCTGCCGGTCACCTTCGGCCTGGACGCCAGTCAGCCCGGCGTTTTGATTGATCGACCTCAAGCCTAACGCTTGCCGACCGTGCCGCTTTGGCTCACTGCTTAGGCAATGAGTAAAGCGGTTACGATCGAACTGGGGGAGGGCGCCGAGCACGACGCCCGGGCTCTGCGCAACGCGTTCGGATGCTTCACGACGGGGGTGACCGTGGTCACGACCGTCTGCGAGGACGGCCGCAAGGTGGGCCTGACGGCCAATTCCTTCACCTCGGTGTCGCTTGACCCGCCGCTGGCCCTGGTCTGTGTCGACCTGAAATCGTCCAGCCTGTCGTCCCTCGACGCCGCCGGACGCTGGGCGGTCAATGTCCTGCATGCCGAGCACCAGCAACTGGCCCGGCAGTTCGTCCAGAAGGACACCGACCGCTTCGCCGGCCTCGAGACCGAGACCTGGAAGACCGGCGTACCGATCCTGCCCAACTGCATGGCCAATTTCGAGTGCGAGACGCACCATGTCTTCGACGCCGGCGACCATCGGGTCTATGTCGGGCGGGTGGTCAAGCTGCGCTACGACCCCGATCACGAGCCGCTGGTCTATCTGCAGGGCAGGTTCCGCCGGGTGCACGTCGACGCTGAGTAGAGACGGATGATGGCGAGCCTGGTTCGACGATCCTTCCTGGCGCTCGCTGCGGCCTTCGCGACGGCTCCCGCCGTCGCCGCCGGTAAGGGCGCCCTGACCAAGACCGAATGGGCGGCCATCGGCCAGTACGGCGACAAGACCGCGCCGCTGACGGTGTTCGAGCAGGACGGGGCGCTGTTCGCCGACGGCGCGCGTCTGGCGGCCGCGCGGCTGACGCCGACGAGCGGTGGTCGCTACGCTATCGCCGGCGGCGGCGAGTTGGCGTTGGAAAAGGGCGCGGTTCGCCTGAACGGGGCGGTTCTGGCCTTCCACGACTTCGGGGCCGAGGTGCAGGACGCGATCCACAAGGCCGTGCGCGCCGATCCGGCCGCCCTGCGGCAGCGGGCGCTCGCCGCGACGCCGCCGGCCGAGACACAAGAGCATCTGCCGGCTGATCTCGTCGACCTGACCACGGTGGATCCGCGCATCAGGCTGGACATCCGCTACGCCGGGTCGAACAACTTCATGGGCATCCCCCTATACGAGCGCGCCGCGGCCTACATGCAACGGCCCGCCGCCGAGGCGTTGGGCCGCGCCCAGAAGGTGCTGGCCGCGAAGGGCTACGGCCTGCTGATCCACGACGCCTATCGGCCCTGGTTCGTCACCTGGATGTTCTGGGAAGCGACCCCGCCCGAGGACCATGCCTTCGTCGCCGATCCCGCCAAGGGCTCGCGCCACAATCGCGGCTGCGCGGTCGACCTGACCCTGTACGACCTGAAGACCGGCAAGCCGGTCGAGATGCCCAGCCGCTATGACGAGTTCTCACCGCGCGCCTATGCCGACTTCGTGGGCGGCACGACCAAGCAGCGGGCCCTGCGGGCCATCCTGCGCGACGCGATGACGGCCGAGGGATTCGAGGTCTATCCCGAGGAGTGGTGGCACTTCGACTACAAGGACTGGCGTCGCTACGGGATCGGGACCAGGACCTTCACCGAGCTGGCCGGGATCAGGTGATCCAGGCGAATTCGACGACTGCCCAGCCGTAGGAACGGATCCGCCAGGCGTCGTCCTCGCGAACCTGCACGAAGGTCCAGCCGCCCAGTTCCTTGAACGGCGCGCCGTCGCGCACGCCGCTCCAGCGGGTGGGCAGGGTGAAGTGGACGGTGTCGCCGGTGACGCCGAAGTCCTGCGGCCGCTCGAACGCGTGCCTGAGTTCGTTGATCGCCCCGACATGTTTGGCCATGGTCGCGCGCCACTGCGCCAGGCCTGCCTGGCCCTGGAAGACATGCGGCGGGAAGTTCTCGAGAATGACGACGTCACCTCTGGAGAACACGCCGTCCAGCAGGGCCTCGTCGCCGGTTTCCAGGAACCGGGCCAGGGCTTCGGGAGCGGCCATCATCGCGGGATCGAAGACGCTGGTCATGGGTCACCTCCTGGACAGCTCCCCTACCTCGTCATCCCGGAAGCGCGAAGCGCTATCCGGGACCCAGGGGCAAGCGCAGTGCGGCGGCCCCTAGGTCCCGGCTCTCCGCTGCGCTACGGCCGGGATGACGAGATGAGGGAGGCAAGGCCTAGCGCATTCCGCGTCGCCGCGCCGAGCTTGGTGTTGTCGAAGACGCACCAGGTCTCGCCCTCGTCGATCAACCGCGCGGCCAGGGCGTCCAGCGCTTCCTGCGGGTAGGCGCTCTCGTAGATCACCGGCGAGCCGTGCCAGCGGCGATAGGTCAGACCGCGCCAGCCGCCGGGTTCCGCGGCCTGCGCAACGACGGCGGGATCGGCGGCCACGCGAGCGACCCGGAAGTCGGCCAGGAGCTGCTCTGGTTCGCCATTGAACCAGCTGGGATGCCTGGCCTCCAGCACGGTTTGGCCTTCGGTGTGTTGACGCCAGGTCTCCAGAAACGACGTCACCCGTTCGGCCTCGAACCCCAGGCTGGGCGGCAGCTGGATCAGCAACGGTCCGCGCTTGCCGCCCAGGCCGTCGGTCTCATCCAGGAAACGCGCCAGCAGGCCGTCGATGCCGACCAGCCGCTGCTCATGGGTGATCGTCCGCGGAACCTTCACCGCGAACCGGAACCCCGCCGGGGTACTGGCCGCCCAGCGCTCGTAGGTCTTCCTCTGATGCGGCCGGTAGAAGGACGAGTTGATTTCCACGCCATCGAACCGCGCCGCGTAGCGCTCAAGCCCGGAACCCTCGGCCGGGAAGTCGAGGTCACGCGGAAAGCTCCAGCCGGCCGTGCCGATGCGGATGGTCATGTCCGATCAGCGCGCGAAGGCGCTCAGGGTTCAGTCTCGCGGGCGCCACGCCAGGACCTCGGCGCTGTGGCCCACGCCCGCCTTGGCGCACATCGTCTTCACCGGACACGCCCCGCACTTGGGGGCTTCGTGCGGGCACAACATCTGGCCCAGGCCCCGCTTCATCAGCCAGTGCAGTTCGAAGAGGTCGTCGGCGGTCCACGTGTCCGGCGCGAGGTCCATCAGGGTGTGATAGGCGTGGGTCGTGTCGCCAGCGCCGACCAGGCCGATGCGCTTGGAAACGCGGTGGATGTGGGTGTCGACCACCAGAGACCGCATGGCCAGGTCGCTGAAGTTCAGCACGCAGGCGGCGACCTTGACCCCGACACCGGGCAGGGCCTGAAGCTCCCAGCGGGCCTGATCGACCTCCAGGGTCTTCAGGTGGCTCAGCGACAGCCAGCCGACCTTGGCCTCGATCATCTTCAGCGCGGTGGTCAGGTGGCGGGCCTTGTCGCCGGGAAAGGTGACGTCGTCGATGATCCGCGCTACAGCCGCGACCGGGGCGCGGGCCAGGTCCTCCCAGCACTTGAACTCGGAGCGCAGGCGCAGGAAGGCGGCCCACGAGACCGCGTCCTGGGTGCGGCCGCTGATCGACGACTTCACCAGCTGCGAGATCGGATCCATCCGCGTGACCGGCCGCTGCGGACCGAACTCGCAGAGCAGGGCGTCGCGCACGCTCTCCAGTGGGGAGCGCGCCAGGCCTAGGGATAACTGCATGGGGCTCTGCCGCATAAGAACATAACAAGAACATTATGCGCGCGGAAGCAACTTGTCCACAGGCCTTCTTGTCGGGAGATCAGCGCCCGTAGCGGCCCCAAAGCGCGGTCACGCGGCGGCGCAGGCGGTTGAAGGCCACGCGCACCGGCGTCGGGGCGGGGTGGGGAGCCGGGCGTTCTTCCTCCGGCAGGTCCACGCCGGCGAAGCGGGCGATCAGGTCGCGCAGTTCGGGCTCCTGGACGGCGAGGGCGGCTTCGACCGGCGCCATCCATTCCAGGGTGCGCTGGCCCTTCTCCGGCCAGGTCTCATGCTCGCCGGTGACCTGCAACGGATAGACGTCGACCTTGACCAGCCGCGCCGCGCCGCTCTTCAACTTCTTGAGGTACTCGTAGTCACCGACCGGCTGTTCCGCGATCACGCCGTCCAGGCCGGCTTCCTCGTAGGCCTCGGTGGCGGCGGCCTGGAAGTCGGTCTTGTCCTTCATCGGCCAGCCCTTGGGAATGACCCAACGGCGGGTTTCGCGGGAGGAGACCAGCAGGATGCGCAGGGCCTCGCCCTCGCCCCGCCAAGGCAGGGCGGCGACCTGGCGGCGCTTGCCGCCGGACTTGCGTCCCGCCTGCTTCTCCCCGGTGTCGGTCACTTCATCCAGAATCCCAGGTAGTAGAACAGCGCCGCCGTCAGGGCCGCCGCCGGCAGGGTGACGATCCAGGCGATGACGATGTCCTTTGCGACGCCCCAGCGGACCGCCGAAACCCGGCGCGAGGCGCCGACGCCGACAATAGCGCCTGTGATCGTGTGAGTCGTCGAGACAGGAACACCCACATGGGTGGCCAAAAACAACGTGATCGCCCCGCCGGTCTCGGCGCAGAAGCCCTGCATCGGGGTCAGTCGGGTGATCTTGCTGCCCATGGTGTGGACGATGCGCCAGCCGCCGAACAGGGTCCCCAGGCCCATGGCGGTCTGGCAGGCCAGCACCACCCAGAACGGGATGTGCCCCGGCTGGTCGGTGGCGCCGTGGGCGAACAGCAGGGCGGCGATGATGCCCATGGTCTTCTGCGCGTCGTTACCGCCGTGGCCCAGGCTGTAGAGCGCCGCGGAGACGAACTGCAGCTTTCGGAACACCCGGTCAGCGAAGAACGGCGAGCTCTTCACGAAGGTCCACGACACGACCAGCACCAGCACCAGCGCCAGCAGGAAGCCCATGGTCGGCGAGACCACGATGCCGGCCGCGGTCTTGCCCAGGCCCGCCCACTGGATGGCCCCGATGCCGCCGACCTTGGCGATGGCCGCGCCGACCAGGCCGCCGATCAGGGCGTGCGAGCTGGACGACGGGATGCCCGCCCACCAGGTCAGGAGGTTCCAGCTGATGGCGCCCATCAGCGCCGCGAAGATCAGCCGGTCGCTGATCACGTGTGGATCGACGATGCCCGAGCCGACCATCTTGGCCACGTGCAGGCCGAAGAACAGGAAGGCGATGAAGTTGAAGAACGCCGCCCAGATCACGGCCCAGCGGGCCGACAGCACGCGGGTCGAAACAATCGTGGCGATGGAGTTGGCGGCGTCGTGCAGGCCGTTCAGGAAGTCGAACGCCAGGGCGACGACGACCAGGAAGACCAGGATGATGAACGTGGGGTCCACGGCGATCAGACCTGTTCGACGACGATACCGCTGATGCGGTTGGCCACGTCCTCGAAGCGGTCCATGACCTTTTCCAGGTGGCTATAGATGTCGACGCCGACGATGAAGGCCATCGGATCGCCATTGCGGCTGGCCAGGAACAGGTCCTTGCGGCCCTGGTCGTACATGTGATCGGACTGGTCTTCGATCTGGGTGATCTTGACCGCGATGTCCGAAAGCTTCTGAGCGTTCAGGCGCATCTTCGGAAGCAGGTCGACCGCCTCCTGGGTCAGCTTGGCCGCCTCGACGATGATCCGGGTCATCTCGCGCATCTGCGGCTCGAAGGTCTTGACCTCGAACAGGCTGACCACCTTGGCGGTCTTGCGCATCTGGTCGATGGCGTCGTCCAGCGAGGTGGTCAGGTCCTGGATGTCGCTGCGGTCGAACGGGGTGATGAAGCTGCGGCGCACGGCGACCATCACCTGGCGGGTGACTTCGTCGGCCTCGTCCTCGTGCTTGTCGACCCGGGCGCTGGCCGGCCCGACGGCGTCGCCGCCGGCAGTCATGTCGTGCAGGGCCTCGGCCCCGGCGACCAACGTGCGCGCGTGGGCGGAGAACAGGTCGAAGAACTTGTCTTCCTTCGGCATGACGGCCTTGAACAAGCCCAGCATCAGCGTCTTTCCTTGCTGTAAATGGCGGTCGTCCGTGAACGGATCGCGCGCGGCGCACCGGAACCACGGAAGGATTTGGCCGTCAAATCCTATCTGTGAAAGTTATGTGACACCGCCTCGCGCGAACGGCGACGTTAGGGCAGGATGGCGCAACCTAGAGGAACGGGAGTTGCGTCATGGCGTTCACGCTGACCGTCAATGGACAGAGCCGGACAGCGGACGTCGATGGCGACACGCCGCTGCTGTGGGTGCTGCGCGACACGCTGGGACTGGTCGGCGCCAAGTTCGGTTGCGGCGCGGCGCTATGCGGAGCCTGCACGGTGCATCTGGATGGCGCGCCGGTCCGCGCCTGCATCACGCCGGTCGAGAGCGTGGGCAACAAGAAAGTCACCACCATCGAGGGCGTCGGCAAGTCGCCGATCGGGGCCAGGGTCCAGGAAGCCTGGAAGGCCATCGACGTGCCCCAGTGCGGCTACTGCCAGGCCGGCCAGATCATGTCGGCCACGGCCCTGCTGACCGAAAAGCCCAAGCCGACCGACGAGGACATCGACGCGGCGATGAACGGCAACCTCTGTCGCTGCGCGACCTACATTCGCATCCGCAAGGCGATCAAGGTCGCTTCGGGCCAGGAAGAAAACAAGGGGAGGGGGGCGTGATGGACGGCGAGATCCTGCGCGACCCGACCCGTCGCTTCGTGCTGCAGACCGGCGCCGCCACGGGCGGTGGTCTGGTGCTCAGCTTCACCATGGCGTCCGAGGGCAGCGCCGCCGCCGCGACCCAGGTCAACGCCTATGTCCGCATCGCGCCGGACGGCAAGGTGACCATCGCCTCCAAGGTTCCGGAGGTGGGGCAAGGGATCAAGACCTCGCTGCCGATGCTGATCGCCGAGGAGCTGGACGTCGACTGGTCGGCCGTGACCGTCGAGCAGGCCATCGCCGACACCAAGGTCTATGGCCGTCAGGTGGCCGGCGGCAGCATGGCCACGACCCTGGAATACGATGGTCTGCGCCGCGTCGGGGCCACGGTCCGGGCGCTGCTGATCCAGGCCGCCGCCGCGCGCTGGAGCGTTCCCGCCGACAGCCTCACGACCGAGCACGGCTTCGTCGTTCACGCCGCCAGCAAGCGCCGCGCCGGCTACGGCGAACTGGCCCAGGACGCCGCCAAGCTGACTCCGCCCGATCCCAAGACCCTGACCCTGAAGGACCCCAAGGTCTTCCGGATCATCGGCCAGAGCCAGAAGAGCCAGAACCTCAACGCCATCACCACCGGCCAGCCGACCTACGGCATCGACACGCGGCTGCCGGGCATGCTGTACGCGACCTTCGCCAAGGCTCCGACCTACGGCGCGGCCGTGGCCAAGGTCGACCTGGCGCCCGCCAAGGCGGTGAAGGGCGTGCGTGACGCCTTCATCGTCGAGGGCGGGACCAACCTGCAGAGCATCGTGCCCGGCGTGGCGGTGGTCGCCGACAGCTGGTGGGCCGCCCGCAAGGGTCGTGACGCGCTGGAAATCCAGTGGGCGCAGCACCCGACGGCCGCCCAGAGCACCGCTGGTTTCGAGGCCAAGGCCGCCGAGCTGTCCAAGGCGCCGCCGCATCGCAACGCCTATAACGACGGCGATGTCGACGCGGCGCTGAAGGGCGCGGCCAAGACGGTCAGCGCCGCCTACAGCTATCCCTTCATCGCCCACGCCAATCTGGAGCCGCAGAACTGCACGGCCCAGGTCAAGGACGGCAAGGTCGAGATCTGGGCCCCGACCCAGAACCCCGAGGCGGGGCGCGGCCTGGTCGCCAAGGCGCTGAACATCGACCCGTCGGCGATCACCATCCACCTGATCCGCGGCGGCGGCGGTTTCGGCCGGCGGCTGATGAACGACTACATGGTCGAGGCGGCGGTGATCGCTTCCAAGGTCGATGCGCCGGTCAAGCTGGTCTGGACCCGCGAGGACGACATCCAGCACGACTTCTACCGCCCGGCCGGCTGGCACAACCTGACCGCAGGCTTGGATGCCAACGGCGCGCTGGTCGCCTGGAAGGACCACTTCATCACCTTCGGCGAGGGCGAGACCTTCAACACCTCGGCCGGCATGAACTCGACCCAGTTCCCGTGCCGGGCCATCGCCAACTACCGCCACGACATCTCGGTGATGCCGCTGGGCTTCCCGACCGGCTATCTGCGCGCGCCGGGCAACAACGCCTTCGGCTTCGTGATCCAGAGCTTCACCGACGAACTGGCCCTGGCCGCCGGCAAGGATCCGGTGGCCTTCCGCCGCGAGCTGCTGGGCGAGCCCCGTCTGCTGGGCGCGGCCGGCGAGCGCGAGAGCTTCCACACCGGCCGCATGCGCGGGGTGCTGGACCTGGCCGCCGAGATGTCCGGCTGGGGCCGCAAGCTGCCCGAGGGCTCGGGCATGGGTGTGGCCTGCCACTACAGCCACATGGGCTATGTGGCGGTGGTCATGCAGGTGACCGTCAAGGGCGGTTCGCTGAAGGTCGACAAGGCCTGGGCCGCCGTCGACTGCGGCCGCCAGGTCATCAACCCCAAGGGCGCCGAGCAGCAGGTGCAGGGCTCGGTTCTCGACGCCGTCGGGGCCGCGCTCTACCAGGCGATCACCTTCGAGAACGGGGCGGCCCAGCAGAGCAACTTCGGCGACTTCCCGCTGCTGCGCATGGCCGACGCGTTCGACGTCGAGGTGCGCTTCAAGCTGTCGGACAACAATCCGACCGGCCTGGGTGAGCCGGCCTATCCGCCCGCGCCGGCGGCGCTGTGCAACGCGATCTTCGCCGCCACGGGCAAGCGCATCCGCACCCTGCCGATCGGCGACCAACTGGCTTGATTTCGAGACGCCGTGCTAGGAGCGTCGGCGTACGCTCCTAGCAAGGTTCCCCGATGCCCCAGGTCACCGTCGTCAGCCACCCGCTCGTCCAGCACAAGCTGACCAAGATGCGGGACAAGCAGACCTCGACCAAGACCTTCCGCGCCCTGATGCGCGAGGTCGCGACCCTGATCTGCTACGAGATCACCCGCGACCTGCCGATGGACGAGGTCCAGATCGAGACCCCCGTCGCCCCGACCACGGCCTACGAGATCGCCGGCAAGAAGCTGGTCTTCGCCCCGATCCTGCGCGCGGGCCTGGGCATATGCGAGGGCATGCTGGACCTGGTCCCGTCGGCCCGCGTGGCCCACATCGGCCTCTATCGCGACCATGATACGCTGGAAGCCGTCGAGTACTACTTCAAGGCGCCGGAAGACATCTCCGGCCGCCTGGTCATCGTCGTCGACCCGATGCTGGCCACGGGCCACTCGGCTATCGCCGCCATCTCGCGCCTCAAGCACTACGGCGTCACCAACCTGCGCTTCGTCTGCCTCCTGGCCGCCCAGCCGGGGGTCGACGCCCTGCGCGAGGCCCATCCCGACGTGCCGATCTGGACGGCGGCGGTCGACGCCAAGCTGAACGAGCACGGCTACATCGTTCCGGGCCTGGGCGACGCCGGCGACCGGACGTTCGGGACGCGGTAAGCGACCGCAGTTTGTCCATCTTGAATGCCACATGGATTGACGCCATATTTGTCATCTGAAGTGGCGTTGGATGAGGATGCTCAGCCATGGGCCTTGCCAAATATGCTGACGACGGGTTCTTCGCCCCGCGCAAGATCGCCGACGTCCTTCGTACGACCAGCGAAGAGGTCGCTCGCACGGCCGGACTGGGCCGGGACGCGGTCCAGCGCCAGGAGCGTTCGCGCTCTCCAAAGACCCAGCGACGTCTGCGCGAGATGGTCGAGGTCATCAACAAGGTCGAGCCGCGCTTCGGCTCCGAGCTGATCGCCTACGCCTGGTATCGTTCCGAGCCGCTGCCGGGCTTCTCGGGGCAGACGGCCATGCAACTGGTCCGCGAAGGACGCATCGACGAGGTGCTGGACTATATCGACGCCGTCGACGCCGGCGTCCACGCCTGATCAGGATGTATCGCGGGCTCCTGTATCGCGCCCTGAACCCGGTCTATGCCCGCGAGCCGCTGTCCGGTCGCGGGGCGCAGCTGTATGGCGGTCGGTTCAACGCCAAGGGGACGCCGGCGCTCTATGCGTCGCTGAGCGTCGCGACGGCGCTGCGTGAAGCCAACCAGGTGGGCGCGCTGCAGCCCACGACGGTCGTCTGCTACGAGGCCGAGATCGAGCGGGTCTTCGACACCCGCGACGCGGCGGCGTTGTCCGCCGAGGACATGGACAGCGGCGCCCTCGCCGACAGCGGCTGGCGCGACCAGATGAGGACAGCAGGGGAGGCCAGGACCCAGGCCTTCGCACGACGCCTCGCTCAGGCTGGCTATCAGGGCCTGCTGGTTCGGAGCTTCGCGCGCGGCGCCGGCGCCGACGACCTGAACCTCGTCCTGTTCGCCTGGGGTCCGCAGCCGCCGTCGCGCCTGACCCTGATCGACGACGAGCAGCGGCTGAAGAGGCTCTAGTTCGGCAGGGCCTTCACGAAGGCCTTCACCACGGTCGCGGAATTGTCCGAGGCCAGGGCCATGAAGGTGTGCATCTCGTTGGCGCCGGCGCCGCCGCCGGCCAGATCCGACAGGCTGCGGAAGGCGATGAACGGGGTATTGCTGACCAGGGCCACGTGGGCGACGGCCGCGCTTTCCATGTCGACCACGCGGGCCTCGAAGGTGGCGCGCAGATATTTGCGGTAAGCGGCGTTGTCGAGGAAGACCGGGGCCGAGACGCCGTTGCCGCCCACCACCACCTTGGGCGGATGGATCAGGCACTTGTCCGCGGCGCAGCGCTGCAGGGCGACGCTGGCGGCGACCTTGCGGGCGGTGTCCAGCAGGGCCGGATCGGCCGGGAACCAGACGCGGGCCGGCGCGCCCAGGGCGTCGCCGGGCATGTGGATGCCGCGCGGGAAGATCATGCCGTAGTTGGCCAGTGGCGTGGTGCGGATGCTGGGGGCGACGTCGAAGCCCTTGTCGGTCTCGCGGGCGAAGGCGCTTTCCAGGTTCTGGGCCCACTGATCGGCCACGACCACGTCGCCGATGTCCAGGCTCTCGTCGACGCCGCCGGCGATGCCGGAGAAGACGATGCGGGTGATGTTGAAGCGATCCAGGGCCATCTGGGTCGTCATGGCCGCGTTGACCATCGACACGCCGCTCAGGAACACCACGACCGGCTTGCCCTCCAGCTGGCCGGTCATGAACTGCACGCCGTGCACCTCATAGGTCTTCTGCTGGCTGGTCGCCGCGTTCAGCGCCCCGATCTCGGGCGGGAAGGCCGAGATGACGGCGACGCGCGGGGTGTCGTCCAGGCGCTGGGCGAAAGCCGGCGAGACGATCAGACACAGCAGGGCCAGGACGAGGGCGGGCAGGCGCATGGGGACTCCTTGGACGCGGCGACTCACTGCTTAGCCGTGGCGCGGCGGCGACCCAAGGGCGATGCGGGGGCCGCCAGCGGCTTTTCGGTGTCCGCCCGCGGATTGACCGCACCGACGGCGTCGACCGCCCGACGGACGGATTACCGTGCGATGTGGTTTGACGCCTTAACCATCTTGAGCTTCATACGGCTCGAACAGCGTTCGTCGCCGAGCGGTCCGGGGCCTTTTGCAATCAATGTCCAAGCGCGCGCCCCTGATCTTCGTCGCCGATGACGACGAGCCGACGCTGGAGCTGGTCGAGACCTTCCTGGCCCGCGACGGCCTGGACGTCGTGGGCTTTTCCAGCGCCGATCGGCTGATCGCGGCGGTCCCGACTCGCCGGCCCGACGCCATTCTTCTCGACGTGCGGATCCCGGGGCAGAGCGGCCTGGACGCCCTGAAGGCGCTCAAGGATTCGCCGCACGCCGACATCCCCGTGCTGATGCTGACCGGCGACGGACGCCTGGACCGGATCGTCCAGGCCATGCAGCTGGGCGCCAAGAGCTATGTGATGAAGCCGTTCGACGGGCCCAAGCTGGTCAGCGAAGTCCGGGCCGTGCTGAATGTTGATCGGGCCTAGCCCATCAGGCTGCGGAGCCAGGCCAGCATCTCGTTGCACCAGGCCAGGAAGTTTTCGAACGTGCTGACCGGCTTCGGCGGCGGGGGCGGCTTGGCCACGACCGGCACGAACCAGCTGGGGGCGGCCGGCGGGGCGCAGTTCATCCGCATGCCGACGCCCTTGAGATAGCCACGCCGCACGCCGCCAGACTGAATCGCCTTGCGGATCGCCTTGTCGTGCTTGGCCGCGCCGGTCAGCTTGCGGATCCAGCCCCGGAACGGCAGCACGTCCTGCGTCGTGTCGCGCACGCCCGAGACGCCCACGCTGTAGGCGGCGTCGGCGACCTTCTTCCCCTTCGAGCGCTGGTCGGGCGGCGGCGCCTCGTCCAGGTCCGGGCCCAGGGCCGCGTCGATCCGGCCGATCTCGGCGGCGATCGGCTCGCAGCGATCCAGGCCCGTCACGTCGTAGGGATCCTCGACCGCGCGCTGCAGCACCGGCGGGATGGCCTTCTGCTTGAGGTTCAGGTCCTCCAGCGGCGCGGTCGCCGCGTCGCGGAAGGTGTCGTGCTGCTGCAGCGTGCCCTGGTCCGTCTGGGCCAGAGCGGGGCTGGCGAGGGCCAGCAGCAGGAGGGCGGACGTGATGCGCATCATGGCTTCCGTATCACCTGGCCACCCTTCATGACGAAGACAACGTCGCGGGTCGCCTCGATCGCCTGGGTCGGGTCGCCCTTCACCGCGACGATGTCGGCCAGGTAGCCAGGCTTCAGCTGGCCAAGGTCGCCGGCGCGGCCCAGCACCTTGGCGTCGACCGCCGTGGCGGCCAGCAGGGCCTGGGCGGGGCTCATGCCCTCCTTGACCAGCCAGACCAGTTCGCGGGCGTTGTCGCCGTGCCTGAACACCCCGACATCGCTGCCCATGCCGATGGTGACGCCGTTCTTCACGGCCAGCTTGAAGGCGCGCTCGGCGTTCTGCATGGCGGCCGTCGGCGGCGTCTTGCCGGCGACATAGCCGCCAAAATAGGTCGAGGTGCTCTCGACCGCCGTCAGGGTCGGGAAGAAGACGACGTCCTTCTCGGCCATCAGCCTGAAGGTGGCGTCGCTGCCGCCATAGCCGTGCTCGATGGTGTCGACCCCGGCCACGACCGCCCGGCGCATGCCCTCGTCGCTGGAGGCGTGGGCCGAGACCGGGCGGCCGCTGGAATGGGCCGTGTCGACCAGGGCCTTCAGTTCCTCCAGGCTGAAAGTCGGCTGGGTCGAGCCGTCGGGCCCGACGCGATAGTCGGCATAGACCTTGATCCAGTCCGCGCCCGCGCCGGCCTGCTCGCGCACGGCCTTGATCACCTCCGGAACGCCGCTGGCCTCCTGCGCGCCCTGGGGCAGCTCGACCTCGGGATTGTAGTTCTTGCGGGCCGGGCCGTAGGCGCCGGTGGCCACGATCGCCTTGGTCGCCACGAAGAGGCGGGGGCCGGGGATCAGGCCGTCGTTGATCGCCTTCTTGAGCGGCACGTCGGCCGCCCCGACGCCCTCGGTGCCGAGGTCGCGCAGGGTGGTGAAGCCGGCCTCCAGAGTCGCCTTGGCCTGCACGGCCGCGCGCAGGGTGCGGTAGGCCGGCGTCTCCTTCAGCACCTGATCGTCCCACAGGGTCTCGTTGTAGGGATGCAGGAAGAGGTGGCTGTGCAGGTCCATCAGGCCCGGGATCACCGTCGCGCCGGGCAGGTCGACGACCTCGGCTCCAGCGGCGTCGATCTGGGCGGCTGGGCCGACGGCGGCGATCTTGCCGTCCTGGACCAGCACGGCCCAGCCCTCGCGCGGCGGGCCGGCGTTCTCGGCGGTCCAGACCCGGGCGGGCTTCAGCAGGATCGGCGGCGCGGCGGCCGCGAGGCCGGGGCTCAGGATAATTCCCAGTATTGGGGCGAGAGCGGTGAGCAGGCGGCGCATGGTCGACTCGAAAGGCTGGACGCCCAGCTAAGCCTAAACCGGCTCAGGCGCCAAAGCGCAGATGGATCAGCGGGTAGGGCCGACCCTGGCCGTCGGTCGCCGACCAGCCGGTGCGCTCGAACCCCATGTGCTCGTAGAAGCCGACGGCCTGGTCGTTCTGCGCGTTGACGTCGGTGGTCAGCAGCGGGTGAACGGCCAGGGCATAGTCGATCAGGATCGCGCCGACGCCGGCCCCGCGATGCTCGGGATCGATGAACAGCGCCTCCATGTGCCCGCCGTCGATCAGCATGAAGCCGATCGCGCGATCACGGTCGTCGACGGCGAGGGTCAGTTGGGCGGACGGCAGGAAGGTCTCGACCTCGCGGCCGATCGCGGCGCGATCCTCTGGCGTCAAGAAGTCGTGGGTCGCGTCGACGGCGGCGGCCCAGATCTCGACGACGCGAGGGCCATCTTCGGGACGCGAGGGGCGGAGCTTGATCATGGGCGCGATCTAGCCCGCCGAGGCCTCCCGCGCCAGCCGGGCGCAGACCTCGGCGGTGTGGGCGTCTGCAGGGAAGGCGCACTCGATCCGCAGCTCGTCCAGGGTGACGTCGCGCGGCGCGGCGAAGGTGGTGATGGTCTCGAAGAACCGCAGCTGGCCCAGGTCGCTCTGGAAGACCAGGTTCAGCACCGGGGCGGGCTCCTGCTCGACGTCGCGGAAACGCCAGCGGGCCGGCACGTCGGGATAGGCCAGCACCTCGTCCAGCAGGGCCTGGGCGGTCTTGTCCGACGGGGCGGCGGCGATGTCGGCGTGCAGGTGGCGCAGGAACTTCTGGGCGACCTCGGGCCAATTGACGATCACCGCACGGAAGTCGTCGGGATCGAACACCTGGCGCAGCAGGTTGCTGTGCGGGCTCTGCTTGCCGCGCATCAGGAGGTGATTGACCCGCTGGGCGGCCTGGTTGGCCATCAGCACGTCGAAGTGGCGGTTGATGACGAAGGCCGGGTAGGGCTCCTGGTGGGCGACGATCAGCTCGATCGCCTCGCGCATCCGCTCCAGGGCCGGCGTGACCAGGGCGGTCTCGGAGTACTGCGGCGCGTAGCCGGCCGCCAGCAGCAGGGCGTTACGCTCGCGCAGCGGCATCGACAGGGCGTCGGCCAGGCGGGCCAGGGTCTCGCGGCTGGGCTGGGCCTTGCCGGTCTCGACGCAAGACAGGTGGCGGGTCGAGACGCCGGTCTCAAGCGACAGGTCCAGCTGGCTGAGCCGTCGCGCCGCCCGCCACTCGCGCAGCAGCACGCCGACGGGCGGATGGGTGGGCCTGGCCTGCGCCGCGCTGGACTTCATGCTCGCTCCCTAGAGCCTGTCTGTTTCTGATGGAAACATCAGAAGCAGACAGGCTATAATTCAAATACTTAGAGCGTGGCGGGCGCCGAAACCGCTCACACTTTCGGCTGCCACGCTCTAGCGCCGCGCGGATCCGGAAACCATGACCTGGCAGGTCATGGCGTCCGCGCGTGTCCCAACCATATAGGCGCTGACCGTCCGCGCGTCGCTGCTGACACGTCCTGGCGCGCACGTCGCCTAGGTCGCGACGGTGCGGACTGGCGCGTGGAGAGCTCCTTGGACAAGTACGACCTGCGGAAGGCCCTGAAGGGCCTCTACACGGCGTCGCGTGGGAAGTTCGTGCTCGTAGACACGCCGCCGATGAACTACCTGGCGGTCGACGGCGAGGGCGATCCGAACACGGCTCCGGCCTATGCCGCGGCGATCGAGGCGCTGTACGTCTCGTCCTACACCCTGAAGTTCATGAGCAAGGAGCGGGGCCGCAACTATGTCGTGCCGCCGCTGGAGGGCCTGTGGTGGGCCGACGACATGGACGACTTCGTCACCCGCCGGAAGGACCGCTGGCGCTGGCGGATGATGATCGCGGTTCCGGACTTCGTGGACGAAGCCCTGACGCTGGCGGCGCTGGAGAAGGCCAGGGCCAAGAAGCCGTCGCCGGCCCTGGACCGCGTGGTCCTCGAGCGGCTGGAGGAGGGGCGGGCGGCCCAGGTCCTGCACGTCGGCTCCTATGACGACGAGGGGCCGGCGCTGGACGCTTTGCACAACCGCTTCCTGCCCGACAACGGCCTGGTCCCGACAGGCCGGCATCACGAGATCTATCTCAGCGACGCGCGCAAGACGCCGCCCGAGAAGCGCAAGACGATCCTGCGCCAGCCGGTCGGGCCCGCCGCCTAGCAAAAAGGCCGGGGATCGCTCCGCGGCCTTTCCGTGATCGGCGTTGTCGGATCAGATCTCTTGATTGTACTTGCCGACGCGGTCGCCCAGGCGGGGTTTCACTTCCTGGCGGAAGAGGGCGCGCATGTCGTCTTCCGACTGGGTGCTCTCGACCACGACCACGACCTCGGGCTTGTTG